>WLWD01004230.1_pt1 | contig 53739 bp, 35 predicted proteins | sample 6712731 | NCBI WGS metagenome assembly WLWD01 (sample SAMN12718690, study PRJNA576275) | sponge metagenome | isolation source: marine sponge | host: Mycale hentscheli | place: New Zealand: South Island, Marlborough, Capsize Point | collected 2014-11-01
TTGGTATGCAGTATTGTGAACGACATGATGCATTCAAACATGTACTTGCAAAGTACCATTTTGATATATATTAGGTCAATTGCCACTGTTCTCTAAGCTATATAAGTTGTAGTCTGTGAAGTCATAGTTGCTATTGCTACTATCTGTCAAAAGTCACTCAGCTTATCAAAGTTCATAACTTCTTAAATCCAGACAAATCATGAAAGAGTACAATAAAGCTAGATAAACAATCTCTATTAAGTTTTTCTACTGCTACTTTGAAACATGTTGCAAGGAATTTACGAAACACATATAAGAAATATTTGCCAAAAATAATTATTTGTAAATGATTTTGCTTCAAAGATTACAGGTAAAAAACAAAGTGGGTCTCCACAAACCTCCACTAGAATCTACCAGTCCGCCAAATTGTAGTAACTGGCTTGCATAGTGCATGACATAACAGTCTGTATTGGTACAACATACCTACAAGTATGGATGTGTTTTCCGAGCGCCTTCCTCGTCCTCGTCAGGCGCTCGGATAACCTGCCATCATGTGTGGATCCTGTTCATTTAGCCTTCTCTGACTCCATCCCCCCCACCCCCCCCCCATCTTATCTTTAATTCTCTTCTTTATAATTCTTTTTCTCTATCTTTCTCTGACATATAGGGGTGAGCATTGTCATTACAGCAGAGCAGACTTGGTTGTCAGACTGAGCTATACACAGGCCAATCAACACCAATTAATATTAATCATCACACATACCAAACAAGTTGTGTTCACAGGTCAACACCAATTAATATTAATCATCACACACACACAAACATTGGAGCGGCAGCACTTAATGCTGTAAAGGTTTATGAAGTGAAAACGTGTATAAATATTGGATTTATTTTTCTGTAATATACTCAGCAGTACGATGAGTAAAACTAGCCCGTACTGAGAAGACCTAAACAAGCCTTACTTACCGCCACAAATCGTAATCAGAGTGCGGCTTATTCACCTTTCTAAGAGCTTAAAAACCCTCACTATTGTTCGACCGATTGCGCGTATGATGTTTTACTGAAGGAAGTACTACGTCATTAATATACACACTTCAGCAGCATATAGCAGCAAACATAAACTAGCGTTGTAGTGGATAGTCTATTTATTAATCGGATAATTGCCTACCCAACGCAGATAGTGCGGCGTGGGCGCTTACGCTACTACTCCAGACAAGGCTCAAGTAAATGTAACAAAATGGACAATTATACTGAGGACGAATTTAATGACAACGGGTGGGCACTTGATTCACAGCTGAAAGGTCCAGTGATAGCCTTCATCGTTCTTCTCCACCTCCTGTTTGCTCTGCCTGCTAACCTCTTTGTTGTCATGTACTCCCTCTGCCATAGACAAGACTTCAAGAAAGGAGCCATCATTCTCTTGTTCTTCCTGGCTGTTAGTAACCTCATTATGGCTCTGCTCTACATGCCTTTTGTCGTAGTGGCTGCGTCTGCGAGCGAGTGGATCCTGGGTAACACGGACCACACGAGGAATGTCCTCTGTCATCTTCATGGATTCGTATATGAGTATTCTATAACCGTGAGCAACCACATTCTGGTTGTGATATCCATTGAACGCTTCTTTTACATTGTGAAAATTGATCTTCATTCAAAGCTTATGTCATGGAAGGTGGTATCAGTGATTATGGCTGCTGTGTGGGTTAGTTACCACCTTGAAGAATAATTATTTAGCTACTTCACAATAAATTTCTAAACCTTCTTAATTCATTAGATGCATACAGTCAAGGGATTACTCTCCTCTTCCCCTCCCCCTCCTCCTACCCCATGACATTCAAGCTTCTTTTATTGTATATTGTTATAAAAATACAAGGCATCTGTGCAAGAGAGAATGCATCCAATGAAGTAATGTAATTTATTGTGGAATATGTGTAATGATTTTTTTTTTTATTACAAATATTAGAGGGTTTGTTGTGTTTTTTTTTGTTGCCATTATAGGTTTTCCCTGTATTGTGGTGTCTCTTCCCAATCTACGGAGTTGGATCATATGACTGGTCTTTCTCCAGTGGTGGTTGCCTAGCTTTCATACTTGACGGCCATAAACACGCCATTGCCATATTATTTATCATATACTCTTTAATTCTATTTGGAATCATTTTTGTGACAACGCTGTGGACCTACATATTCACTCATGGATTCCTGAAGAAAAACTTAAGAAGGCAACAAAGTTTCACATTTTCTGAAACTGTACAAAGTAACTACAACCAGAGAGTCAGAAACCTAGCGGGAATATTTGGGTTTCTGCTTCTCGTTAATTTATTTTCATGGATTATGTATGCCTTCCCTCCAGTGTTCTATGCCCTTATTGGAGACGGAGTCGTTATAGTTCCAGTGGAAATTGATGCTGTATTATTCGTATTTTCATTCTCTAACACAGTAGCTAATCCCATTATTCAAATTTACTTTAGGAATGATATGAGGAAAGTAATAATGAAATTATTTCACTGTAAAAGCAAAGAGAGAAGAGCAGAAACTTCAAGCAGCATATCTATGAGAAATAACAGCTACAAGATAGAACGTAAAGGCAAGAATCATCAAGAAGCCAAAGTCTAAGCCCAATGTCTATAAAAAATAATTCTTCTCGAGGGATCTCCAAACAAACAAACCTCACCTTTTAAAAGTTTTTAAGATCTATACTTTACCTGGTCTCATACACTGGATTACAATATATTATATTGTTAATTTAATTATATTAAATTGCAAATAATTTCAATAAAAACTCAACTTTGAAATACAAAGGTGTATGCGTGAAAAGCATTCCCTCAATTAATGTTGAATAGCTCAAGATTATGGCAAGGTTTAACCCAAATGAATGGCAGGACAAAGGGCCAGATGTTTCATGAAGTGCAGAAGTGAAAGTAAATGTTTTTGACTACTAGAAGGATATTGACATGAGGAATGGTTGACATTGCGTGCAGCTCACTGTAAACAACTAGGGAAGCTAGCTGTTATGCAATGTGACAATGTCACTCCCACAAACTTACATGCAAAAGTAACAATAGTCATAACAAATCACATGCAATCTTAAAAACACGCACCAAATGCGATACAATCTGTAAAGTGAAGTTAATGGTGCATGAGGTCATCAGTTCCCACCAATTTGGCGGACAATGATGCAGATAGTGATCAGTTCCCGCCCACTGGTCAAATATCTTGTCCCCAGTTTCTATCTCACAATATCCTAATAGAATGTACCAAGTGGCATTTGATGTGGATAGGTATACATGATTGAAAAGACCAGCAGGAACTACAGTGCTTTCTTATACAAACATCCTTAGTCATAAGGTTTAGAGAAGTGTCTGGATATGTGAAGAATGTGTGAATAATGATATTCATAACCTATGAGACTCTTAATAACAGTGCAGTACTAGTTTAGAGGGGGTTGAGACTGGGATAGACATCTTATTGTAGAAACCAGTAGTAGACCTCTAGCTCAAGGGTCAGCTGTTCAATAGAGCAGACTGTCAACTTTACCTTATTTTGGGTGTGGCTTAGCCACCTTTAGGGAGGGTGGGGTTACTTGTTGTGGGGTACAGTAATTGGATAATAAGGAAGCACTGTATAGTGCTAATTTATCATCTGGAATACACGGTAGAATACAAATTGCCCCTTTTTAATTTACATTATAACTGTACTTGTGGAAAAATAGTAGCAAATGTTATAAAGTGAAAACCTTGAATATTCAGAACAAGGGGGGATGAAGGTAGCGAAGGGGGGAGGGAGGGAACTTTAATGATATTTATAGCATCTTTTATAAACAGAATTACCGCTCCTGCTACATGTTTCTTCACATTTCCGTCCCTAGATATACTACCTTGATAGTTGTTCCACCTTCATTCATTTCAAATGGAAGAAAGTTGGGTGAGTAGGTCCAAGTTTGCAAATTATCCAGAGAGTTGACATATTTGATTGAAAAGAAGAAAAACTATTATTCTTCTAAATAAAGTGTCTGCTTTGAAGCAATTAAGCTATTGTCTGAGATATACTCGGACTGAGTAAAGGCAACAATTCTGTGGCTGGAACTAATGGTAGAACAAAGCTATAACAATTAAAAATTTGGAAAATCAAAGCAAAGGTGTCAATGACTGCAGCTACTTTCCTTCATGTGGGTCTCACATTTCTTGTTAATACTAATTGATGCGTTCAGAGAATCTCCTCTTTGCAATTTCCACACAACATACATAATGTCAAATCTTGATTCAATTAATATGGAGATAAAGATAAAAGATACCATAGATTTCCTTTTGAACTGAGTGCTACATGAAATTATGGATGCATAGACTTCCTTCTTTAATTGCTTCTGTTACGGAGGTAATACACATCTGAGCACCCTTTTAACAATTATGCATACAGGCCTGGACATTACATTTGGGCCCCATAAATGTGGCTCAAATCCAAACTCTTATGCAAGGAAAAGGCACTGGGGCAGCAAAAAGTGCTTTTGCTCTCCCTAAATTTACTTTCATAGAGGCCTGAGTCCCCCATTTTACTCCAATTATCTGTTTAAGCAGTGGTATTGGTATGAAAATTCAAATAGTGTAATTGAACATTTTAGACAGTAACTCAGTAACTAACATATGTAAACAGTTTCAATTTGCTATACACTTGTTAACTTTTAACTGTTGAGTCAAAAATACTTCAGTTGGGTGGGATTCGATTAACTTACCTAGAGGCTATATCTTCCCAGAGATATCCAAATTATGAAGGCATTACTCTGGGCACAGATGAAATTCTGATACCAGGACATTGCGAACATAAGAGAGAATTTTCCATCTGGTACACTAAATTCAACTGCAATAATATTTTTTGTATAATCCTGAGAGTTATAGTTAAAGAAAGCATTAAAAGACCTTTGTAAGATATCACCAATCAACATGCTTAGAGTTTGCAGTGAAGTGTTTATTTTGTCTCATAACTTCTTGCTTACTGAATAAAATATTTATGTTGTTAGCATGATCATTTTTCCTCCAACATACAGGTTATAAAAGAAGATGTTGATTTGCAACACTATCCCACTCCTCCCAACTGACAACATGGTGGGACAGTGGACTACAATAACTGGAGAAAGTGACTCTGTTTCTCTTCAGTGCAATCAAATGATGAGTAATATAAACTTTGAATTCAGAATGCAGATGTGCACAGGTCAACTTTAATGGCTGCTAGCTGCTAAAAGGTTACACAATTATAGGCTAAATACACTTCTCTTCAGTACCTTTTCCCCTAATTGAGGTGAAAGTATAGGTTATTTGTTATTGAAGAGACCATAGATCAGTGAGTGAGTTCACTTCTAGCTCATTACCAATATGAATACAGTGTTATACTCTATGGGAATGCTGTGAGGGAAATATATCAATTCTGAGAAGTACGATTAATTTGTGGAAGACTCCTCCCCAAACAGCTGGACTAGCCTGCTCTACCTTCCGGGATCAATAGTAAGTGAATGTAACACAGGAAACCAGTAGATATGAGTTTAGAGTGTATGAGAAAAACAACCACTTGTATGTGTCTCAATACATTATTCAATAGTATTACAGAATGAACATGTTTCAACATGATTTCATTCTTTCATTCTTAAATCTAGTGATTTAATTTAACTTCTGTTGTTCTAGGAATAACTTTATATTTAATTCATTGTATATTTCCTGCGGTATTTTCACTACTTTGTTGACTGTTTCAATAGTGGTGGCATCTAAAGATATGTAAAACCGTCTACTGTTATATTTTATTGAGCCAGTGAAAAAATGATTCTGTCAAAGAGAGATAAAGGTGGACACAGCATCAAGCTAATCACTTTAAACACCACATAATACATTAATAGGGGGAGATTTACTAACAACTACTGTGGTCTCTTTAGTACCACTTACATTGTTTGTATGCAACACAGGGTAGTTGATTAAAGAAAGACAATAGGTATGTTTTCATCTCAGTGTCATTTATTAGGAGAATAAAATACACAAGTTGGCGGTAGGACCTAAAATATTATGTGTATACCATTGTCTGTTATATTAAGATAGTAGATCAAAATATCATAGTCATTACACTCATAATTATTTGTTTCAATCCCGAAATAGTCACTCCATAGCTTTTGATCGGGACTGCCTAGCAAGTTGAAGGCTTTATCCGGGTGAAGTATTCACAGACCTCGAACAAACAGGCTCGTAGCCAACCTGACCGAGGCAAGACTCACTAGCGAGTGTTTGAAAGACGAAGTCCTAAGTAAAGGGCGTGATCTTCTAAGTTGAACGTGTCCCCGCCTCTTTCCCAACCAATACGTAGGCAAGAGGTCGTAAATCTCTGCTGCCGTATAGTCAAACTTAGACCCTTCTTTGATACTGTCTTGCCTACGAGACAGTATCGCCAATGTAAACCCTGTCCCCGCCTCTTTCCTTAGGACTTCGTCGTTCAAACACTCGCTAGTGAGTCTTGCCTCGGTCAGGTTGGCTACGAGCCTGTTTGTTCGAGGTCTGTGAATACTTCACCGGGATAAAGCCTTCAACTTGCTAGGCAGTCCCGATCAGCTTTACTAAGACTTATTACTCCATTTTATAGACATATGAACAGCTTTGAGTGAACTGTTTGTTGCGTTACAAGCAGTTAAAGTGTTAAACTAATCAGACTGTTGATACAGAACATTCATACAACACATCTTCCATACTACAGTAGGAAACTCACAGTTTGTGTAAAGCAACTTCAGAGTTTGTATTGTGCCCAACAGCCAGCTTATGAAGGCAGCAAAAAGATGCCACATGACAATGTTTGAATGAAGTGATTAAGCCTGCAACATTATGGTGTGATGAAACATACCAAGGAACAGGGCCACAGACATTTAAAAAAATAATTCTGAGAATTTATTAGCTAGCTCTGGAATTCTATTCTGTTGATTTCTCTAATAATATTGTTTACTAAATCCAAGAGGGGAAGACACTGGCAAAGCAGAGAAAGCTCTAGCCTATGAGAGTCATAATGTAGCCTTGAAAATTCAAATGGTCATGATGCTACCATTGGGCAATACTACAATAGTCATAAGGCTTCAGCATAAATAGTTTTATTTGCTGAACACATTTCTTGTCACCATTATGGTCCAACAATACAGTAATTTAAGGTTTCAACATTTTTCTGAATACATTGCTTGTTACCAATGTTGGACAATAATTATACAGTATCATGACTCTTCAACCAAAATTCATTTAATCTTGCGTGCAAATTATGTGGACAATCTTTTGGCATATTAAGCGGAACCTCAACTTTCAAGTAATACTGACATATAATAGGAATTTCTTGTGTGCCAAAATTTACTGCACGTTCTGCAATGACTATTTCATTTTATGAAATTCTCCATTTAAAGCTATTCAAGTACATTTGAAGGTAATTAGATTATATAATATTTGTCTCTAATCTTCTTTAAGTGATATAATCATATTTTCATGACTTGCCATTGTTTATAAAACACACCGCTAACCCAGGATGACATTTCAGCCCTGAGGTGGAATACATGAAGTTATCACATCCATGTGACACACCTAGTAGTATCATTATTATACGCCCCTACCTCCTTACATGTGCAGTCTTCTCCCCCCCCCCCCCCCCCCCCCCCCCCCCCCCCTTTCCTCCTACCCTGAAATCAATTTAATCTATTAGAGCTTTTGATACAATAGACAGCTGAAGGCTTATGACTGAGCCTAGTGTCTGGGGCAATTTCCAATACACCTGTTGATTTGGGTGAAACTGGTTCTAGTATTGTAGTAAGGTACTTCACCTTATGGAACTTTGATGTATTACTTTAACTTCTTCTGCTGCAATTGTGGTTAGTGTTGAGTGAATTATGAGAGCTGTGAATGACTACAACTGGGAAATAGAGGCCATAGTCATGATAGGAATTTCCCCATCAGTTAGTTCTGACTCATTATAACATCCCGTATTTGGAGTGCTTCAATTACACTGACTTAAACCATTAACCCTAGTTTATAATACTAAGCTGATCTCTTCAGGTACCAGCCAAGTGCCAGCAAGTTAGAAAAGTCGGCCATTTTAACTATCCCCATTGTGGAATGAACCATTTTAAGAGAGAGGAATTAATGATGGTAAGAATAGCTTACACCAGTTACAATGCTTCTTTGTATCAAAATATTAACATAAAAAATATCAAACTAAGAAATGAATTTATAGAGTATACTATTTAATACGAAAAATTCCTGTGTGACTAGGTATACTCATTTTCTCAGTTTTTATTCGAATGCACTAGTCTTATTAAAATAAAACAAATAGACGTTTCGACCACTCTACAGTGGCCATCATCAGTGTAATGGTAATATTTGATACAAAAAAGAATGACCTTAGGATGTAAATGCTGTGTGACTTTAATAACATGTTTATTTTGACTTGTCCCTAGGGCTTAGGTGATAAGGGCATTGTACACTTCAGGCAGTGGTCCATTTTCCCTGTTGATTGTGTTAAATGGACCACTGCCTGAAGTGTACAATGCCCTTATCACCTAAGCCCTAGGGACAAGTCAAAATAAACATGTTATTAAAGTCACACAGCATTTACATCCTAAGGTCATTCTTTTTTGTATCAAATATTACCATTACACTGATGATGGCCACTGTAGAGTGGTCGAAACGTCTATTTGTTTTATTTTAATAAGACTAGTGCATTCGAATAAAAACTGAGAAAATATACTATTTAATAGATGTAATTCAGAGTGATGATATAAAATACATACAATAAATAGTCACACTATTGACGTGGCAGTGTCTAAGCTTCTCATTTGCTTATTAGGGCTTGAAGGTCCATTTGGTATTCTTTCTCTGACTCTAATTCGGAGCTTGCATTTGGCTTTTTGATAAATATGTGACAGAGAATCATGCAAGTCTTTTCTGAAGAATATTTGAATTAAAGGATTCATTGCATTGTTAGAAAGTGCCATCACGAACAAAAACACGTCTAATTTCTTAGGTACTTGTTCCAATTCGTCCACAGAGGAGTAAAAAACTGAAGCAAAGTAGGGTATCCATGAAAATGCGTTTGCCAATAGAAGAACTCCAAACATTCCGACTAGATTCCTCACTTTACTAAGATATATGTGCTTCTCGGTGCCAGAATTCCTGGCCTCCTTCCTAATCTTCATCCTCTTCCGCAGGAACCCATGGGTGAAACAAAACGTCCACACTGTAGTAACGAGAATGACAAGAAATGAAAGCAAGGTATACACCAAGTAGATTATAGTAACAGGAAGGCTTTGGTCCAGTATGAATGGCTGACAACCTCCACTGGTAAAGGACCAGTCGTAGAACCCAAGTCCAGAACCATAGAAGGGTGAGCAGCACCAGATCAAAATTAGGAACTGTAAATCAATCAGAGGACCATAAGGATAAGTCATATTTTTTATAAATAGCAATATGGCACTGGTAATTATATTAATTTGAATGTAATAACTCACCGCAATGACTGCAATTATGACACAAGTGACCTTCCAAGTCATTATCTTGTGATAATCCATCGATCGGACAATGAACAAAAACCTGTCAATGGAGATTACTACCAATATATGGCCAGTCATTGTAGACGAATATTCAAATACAAATCCATGCATTTGGCAGAGAATGTTCCTTGTGTTGTCAGTGTCCCCAAATATCCACTCTTCAGCTGCTGAAGCTATTATAGCAAAGGGCATGTAGAAAATTGTCATTAAGAGGTTAGTGACAGCCAAAGAGAAGAGTAAGATGATGGCACTTTTCTTCAAACTTGTCTTCCTGTGGTACAGGGCATGTCCAATGATGAACAAGTTAGTGGGTAGAGCTAGAAAGAATAACAAAGCAATGAAGAATGAGATGGCAGGTCCACTAAGGCTTGCATCCAGGGTCCAGTTATAACTTGTATCAGTTCCATTCTCCATTTTGTGCTGCTGCTGATAGAGAAGTGTTTACTCTCTACAGAGGCTTTGTTTTTAGTTTTCCACTTGGAGCACCAGGAAGTGAATGGTAGGGCTTGACCTCTCATTACAGTTATAATAACAAGGAAAAGTACAGGAAGTAGCTACATCTAACCTTGTTCTATGATCACAAATGGAAATATGTACTTATTCTAGTCAGCGTATCTAGATTATTTGCCATCTTTCTTTGTATTTGAGAATATCAATACTAAGTTACAAAAATTGTTAGCTATATTATGATATTATTATTGTACACTAAATATAAATAATGCTAAACGAATTCAAATTACATATAATTGACTGTTTAAAATGGTGAAAAACATTGTGGTTTATTCTTGTGTAGTACATTGAATAATATCACAAAATATATTGAAGTTCTCTTTAGTCTTAACCTGATAGCTTCCTTTCCAATGTTTCCCTCGTTTCTGACCCTCACGTACTCTCACATTTTTTTTGCCCCATCACCATGCAAAAAGTAGAGAATACTGATGTGTATTGGGAAGTGTATAGCACTAGTTATACTCACATGTGTATTTCAGTGGTATACACATATGTAAATGATATGTATTCTAAAGTAATCCTTTTATTATACTAACAATATGTATTCATGTAGTATACTCATACTTACCACATGTGTATATCACTGAAATAACATTGTTATGTTCAGGCATGTATACTTGAATTATAGCATGGAAATATATCATGTGTATTACAAAGGTGTATACTTGAATTATAGCACACAAATACATCATGTGTTTTACAAAGTTATAGCATTATGATTATAATCAGGTGTGTAACTTGAATTATAACATGCAAATACATCATGTGTATTACGAAGCTATAGCATTGTTATACTTGAGTGTTGATACTTCTAGTATACAGCGTATACACACTCGTGTATTACTCAGTAATTCTCCTGTTTTAACAGTACATTTATTCTAGTGGTATACGCCACACAAAAATGTGCATATATCAGTAGTTTGACACACAAAGCATCAAATTTTAGTGGGTCTATCTTTATTCTTCATTCATTCACTCGCTCCTCTTATTTATGTATTAATTTAAATATTTATTTATTTATTTATTTATCTATGCTTCTATTTATGTATTTATTTTATTTTATTTTTTATTAATTTAATTGTTGTATTTATTCATTTAAATATTTATTTATTTTTATTCGTTTGATTTCTTTGCTCATGTATTTTAACTTATTTTTATTTATTTATTCAATAAATAAATACTAAGGATTAGGTGGTGATTGTTCCCAGGACAGAGGCACAGTTTCCTCGCTGCACAGCCACTGAGAGATGCTGGAAAGGATAGTCTCTAGCCCGTGGGTCTCCTGTCTGCACCACTATGCCGGTGTCCCACATCCTTCAGCAAGCCATAGACTTTTGACTCACAGCACCCTCAATTATTTATTTATATTTATTAGTTATTTATCTTTCATAAATAATTATTTATATCATTTTACATTCATTCTTTATTATTCTTAATTTATATTTTAGCAAATAGCTATGCAAATTATACGAATAAACTAATCATAAAATATAATAATAGTAGTTGCATATAATAATAATAATAATAATAATAATAATAATAATAATAATAATAATAATAATAATAATAATATTAATATTAAATATAAATTAATATAAATTAATAAATAAATTTAGTGTATTTCATTCCAACAACCTTTTCAGCACTAAAATAGGTAAGTTGAAAGACACTTTACCTAACAAAGGTTCTGGCCTGGCTAGCATTAAAGCTCACGTTTAATCTTCTAGTCTGCAAGAAATGTTATTGTTCCTTACTCTGAGTGTCCATTCGTTGACCTCTTCCACTTAGTTGGCACTGAAGTTCCCGATGTATAGGAAGCTCGATAAGGCGAAGCACAAGACTGGGCCATTGTTTGTGGAGTATTTCAGGATGAATTGCCAGAGTTTTTTTTGGACCCAATATGCTCATCTTCTATGTATTAAAACAATGCTGAATTGCTGTTTCTTTGCACACAGTGCTGCTATACAGCTGGAGTGTAATTTCATAAACCAAAGGACTGGAAGGTTTTTTTTAAGTGTTAGTAGCCTAACTATAATCTCATGAGCTGTAGTAGTCTGGCATAGCCAGACCCACGTAGCGCGCAAAGTGCGCGGAGAGTCTGGGTACATGGCCATACCAAATTTGTTCTGGAGGAATGTGGAAGTGGTGAGTGCCCCACCTCCTTCATACCTGATTTCCTACCGCAGATTGCTAAAACCTAGCTTTGGAAAGGGTGGCTGATATGCACAGGAATTTCTATTTGTGGTTGAGGAGGGCTATTCCGGAAATTTGCTAACGGTAATTGACCGCCGTAATATATGTGCGGCAGAACAAATTTGATATGGCCATGTCCCCAGACCCATTCCAAGCGTAGCGGTTCGGTACAGGGTCTGGCTACGCCGGACTACATGAGCTCTGGTGTGGATGTGTACATATGTTTTGGATATGAGACATAGCCACACCCTAATTCCATAGTTGTGGTGTGCAATAATTAGATTCGCATTACTATGCCAAGAAAATAAGGCGACTTGCAGATAGTTCTCGTTCCCATAGCACACTACAAGAAAAGAACCTTTGCTCATAATATTCTCCCCTTCCCGCCACCTCTTCCTTTCCTCCACCTTACCCTTCCTGAAGTCAGGGTGAAGAAGTTTTATTAGTGTTTGAAACTGTGGTCTGTAGGACTTCTGTCAATGGTGTAATGTCTGCTTGCGAGTATGTTCTACACTTGTCGCAACCTACCTAGTTTTAATCAGCTTGTTTTTAAAGTACAAGAATGAAAAATGTTACTGAACGACATATCTACTATGAAATATACTTGATATAATATCAATCATGATCAAATGTTATACTAAATCAAGTCTAAGTTGACACAGTTTGTTAGTTGTTGTTGTTTTTTTGTTTGTTTTTTTGGTCGGTTTTTTATCTGTGGATAATATATGTGACATCAGGTTTTAAATTTTGGTTAAGAAGTTTTAGATGATCATTTGGATGAGTAAAAGAAAGCCACATTGTTATGGAGAAGTCTGTTCTATATCTAAATCTGTGTGTGTGTATTTAGATGATTATTCATACAAATGGCAACATTCTTATTGTCCCTGTGTTCCATCCAACACGTATTCTGAAGTTATGATACTCTCAGTTTCCAGTGATTAACAACTGGCCAGCCTCTCCTTCTAATTTGACTTGTGATTATTGGGCTGAAGCACTTTTGTTGGAGTGTTGAGTTTCCCTGAAGGACTACTTCAGATGTCCATATTGAGTAGAAGAGGTTTATCCATGGTTAGGTACATTTTGCTGGCCTTTGATGTTGTTTTTGTTTGTTTTTTGTTGTTTGTTTTTTGGGTGGGGGGAAGGAGGGGGTTATTTATTTTTCTGTTTGTTGTTGGTTGTTTTTATTGTTGTTTTGATTTGTTGTTGTTGTTTTTGTATTTAGGAGGAATAAAGTAAAGTACATTTGAGAAATATGGTATCCACAATATATATTTGACTTAGACAAGATATGTAATTAACCCTCAGCATGCGTGTGCGAGAGGGATATTGTAGTCGTCCTGTCTGTCGATTTGTCTGTCTGTCATGTTTGATTTTGTATTACTGACCAATTAAATGTTGTTTTGAGTTACTTGAACAACTATTTAGACCTTTTATTATGCTAGTTTAGTTAATTTCAGGTACTAGCTTTTGTTGGTGATTGCCTCTTTCGTCACATTGTAATCATGTGAGCTAATGATTCTTGCAGTATATGATAGTTTTGCTTCACGATATCAAGTTAGCATAATGTTTGAATTGAATGGGACTTTTCCCTAGATGTTTCCCTTGAGTACCTTAAGTGTTTCCTCATCACATAATGCATATTGAACATTCCAGCATGGCCGGGAATTGTCCAGAACTACATTCATGCACGTTGAAGCATTCCGTATGGAGCGTTCAAGGGAGAATATTGAAAGCTCGCATGATGCGAACATAGTCAGTGGTCTAATGACAATAAATATATGTATGTATATGTAGGTTACATAATTGCGTGGATGTCGATACTGGATTTACACAACTGAGGGCCAGAGGCCCGAAGATAGTGTAAGTCACTTGCTGACCAAACGCAGAGTGGTACAACACCATGACTCTAGGCTATAGGAAAAGCATAAAACTAATTGTGATTGGACAATTCACTTATTTACTTCGTAGCAGGTGAGTATGAAATATAGCATTGTGAATTAAGCAATCTGATTGGACAGTTAGAATGTACCATTACAAATACATCCATACAGAGAGAGAGAGGGAGGTAAACTTGCTCTAGCTTCACACACACACACCCCGCCCAGAAAAAATCTCTAGATATAACCCTGATAAGTGTGCAAGCATCATAATTTTATTAAACTGACATTCTTAATAGAGAGCAGCTATATATAGTAATGTGTGTGGTACACCGAGATAGGCATTGGAGGAACAAGAAATGTTACTTGTTGGCATTAAGGGGTGGGGAGATGGTTATGTACCAGCAGTGATAATTACTAGTGATATTTACTATAGATTTAAACATTTCTTCGTAGAAAGTATAAATGTGGAGGGGGAGGGGGGCTTGAATATTTTTTTTACCCAAATAGATTGTTATTTATTTTTACCTGTGTTTAATATTAAGGAATGGTAGAGGTTTTGATATCTGTGAAGAAGCTTATTGTATTAATAATCAACAGTTGCAGTTGTTCCAGTCGACTTCTAGCAGAAGACAATTTTTGTTGAAGCAGATGTTGGTAAGTGGGTGAGACATTTAATGTATGTGTGTTAGTACTCTTATGTTTTCCCATGTACTGTGTGTGTGTGTGTTGTGTACAACAGAACTCTTGTAATTGGGACCTAGCAGGGTTCACTAGTGGAGGGAGAAGTGGGGGGAGGGGAGGAATAGTTTTCCCAACTTTGTAGTGTGCTATTGAGGCTGAACCCCAATTTTATAGCAATTAATACTTTTTTTGCTACTTCCCAAGTTCCACCCCTCCCCCCTCCTCTTCCCATAATTGATCCCTGCGGCAACATCATGTTAATCTTATTATAAAGTTGTGCCAGCTGTAGCCATTCTTTTGCTTGTACTGCAGATTGGAGGGGTGGAATTATCACCAAGATGGTTTGCTATGTGTGGGAGGGGTGTAATCATTGTTGTGTGGGTGTGGTCATTGACATGGTCAAGTTATAGGTGTGGTCTGTGTGAGTGTACTACTGTGGTAGGTGCGGTCATGGGGCATGGGGGAGGAGTATTGCAATGGTGTGTGTGGCAATGTTTTAGATTGTTGCCTAGTAGAATTGTAGGTGTGGTCATTGCTAAGGTCATTAATGATTGTTGTCATGTGTGGGAGTATTGCCATGGTGGGCATGGTCATATGCAGGTGTTTTGCTATGGTGGGTGTGGCAATGTGTTGGAGTGTTGCCAAATGAAATTTTTAGGTAGGCAAAGTCAACATTTTAAAGGCAGGGTTTCATACAGAGGGGGGGGTGGCCCTGGAATTCCCCCCCCCCCCCCCCCCCCCCCCCCCCCCCCAGAAATCTGAATTTTTAATTATATTTATAAATGGTAACTCAGAGCAAAATTCTTTTTTATTATTAAAAAATGTAAACCAAAGCACAATTCTTCTACTTTTTTGTTTGAAAATCTCTAGAACTTCATCAAAGTTTACTGCCGAAAGTTTCAGGGCCTCAATGGCAATTCTTACGAGCTGCCGAAGGTTTTAGTCGGTGATACTGCTGCGTATACGGGTCTTAATGAGCTTCATATGTAGCTGGAAGATCTTTCAACTGATGCTGTTCCAAGGAAGGACGGGAGTGTGTTCAAAAGTTGAAATGTTTCTGAAAAAATCCCGTACACCTCTGAAGTTTAACAGTGGATAAAGCAGCTAATATTAGTTACCTCCCCCCCCCCCCCCCCCAAACTTGAGGACCCACACCCTCCCCTCTCTCTGTGGCCTATTTAGCCACACGATATCCTAAGTGGGAATAAAAAAGTTCCCACCTCCCCAGAAAAAAAATCCTGTATGAAGCCCTGAAAGAGGTTTGTCATTTTCAGGAAATTGATAAATATTTGGAGTAAATTTCTCCACTAAGATTATAACAACTTTGGAAGGGAGGAGGCAAGAGCCTAAACCCCTTACAATTGGCTAAAAATCCCTGTCTACTGCATTGTAGAACATGTTATTAGTCGTACCGCTTACTACTTGGCGCTCCATTACACGCCTGCTTGGCGGCACCCTGAGAGGTGGTCCTCATCCTACCACTTTGACTTTTATTTTCCCTCCAGTGGTGTGTACTGCACCAACTCCTTCCTATTTATGTCCTAGTCTTATTGAAACTACTGTGATGTGGGTGGGTGGGGTTCTTTGCCACTAGCTGTCCGCTGTCTAACTCCCTTTGCTGTGTGATGCAGGCTGCACTGTGCTTCTATTGGAGCTACCCAACCCATGGCCCACACGTTCTCTACTACACATGCTCCCTACCCCATGGCCTGTTAACCCTTTACCTTTGCTACTGCACTTCCAGTGCATTTTTGTTGCAGAGAAAAACCTCACCAATTTGAGTATCTGATCCAGACTTCTTCACCCACTACCCCATATTCAATATTTTTTAATGTTATTGAACATCTAAACCAGAAAATTCCATTGTAGCTGCAGAATAATTTTTTTTTTGTCGACTATTCATTATAAGTACTTTAAACAATATTGAGGAGGTTTTTGTGGGTGGAGAAAGGGAGTTGGGGGGAATGTTATTTGGGGGGGGTGGACACCTCTGTTTGGGGGAGGGAGAACTCTGTTTAGCGTGAGCGTGGAGTTCTAGTGTCCCTTCCTTCTCAGTATCAAGTACTGCATTTAGTGTTGTTTTAGTTAACTAAAACTAAAACCAAAACCCCTTAGTTTTGGGATATTTTACTTTTGGTAAGAAGAGTAACTAAAACTAAGCTGTAGAGAACATGAAAAAAACTAAAACTAAATATTTTAGAAGACAGTGAATTCGATAATAACTAAAACTACCAGTAGAGTGGATGACACAAACTGAAACTAAGCAATTTTTATTGTTAACAATTCACCTTGAATTATATCATTATTAAATAAAGGTATAAATTGCTATCAAGTAAATTATTCTCTAAACTATATATCATACTTTATTTAAAATCCCTAAGATTTCATAGAAATATGCTACTTTTGAAGTTGCTTGGAAAACTATCAGTACTACTTAGGAGTCTTGTTGTTCAAGAATTTGAGACACAACGTAAATTAACCAAAACTAAGTCAATTGATAGAATAACTAACTAAATCTTCTACATGATATTGAAGAAATGCTAAAAACTAACTAAATCTTCAGGGAGAATTTGGGGAAAAACTAAAACTAAGCATTCAAGACATTTTTTTAGTATGAATAACTAAAACTAAGAAAACCTGGAATCTCTAAACCAAAACAACACTGACTGCATTGTTGTACTCACTTCTTTATAGGCTCTTTTTGTGTGTACAGTAAGTCTCTATTTCTGATGGCTCCTATTTGAGTGTGTTTTCATAAAAATGATGATGAAATATTTTATTAACACATTCAATGGCTGTGTACTGCCACATAACAGCTGTTTAACAATGGCTGTAAATAGCAGTGTTGTGTGTGTAGGTAGTAAATATCAGTTATATATTTTTCTTTTTTAACGACTTGAAAATGGCTCTTTGGAATAGTCGACTGCAGGAGCTAGCAGTACCATTAGTTCTGTGGGATAGTGTCCTGTCAAGTTCATAGCTACTATTATCAATACTGAATTGTTTCATTGTGTTCATTTTATGATATATATATTATATATAATTATATAATTATGTTAATATATTATTTGGTATTAAAATTTAAGACGTATATGCCATTTTACATGCGTTATGCTAAAATAGACATTTCTTCTGCCATACATAAATATGATGAAAATACATAGCACTAAAATTATCAGACTTATACAGTCACAAGTACAGTATCATCTTGTCTGTTGAGATCTGATGGGATGCTGGTTCCATGGAACATTGGGCAAGCGCTGAGACATTTATTTGCCTAGTGAAGTACATGCTACAGTGAAAAGCTGGTCAGAGCGGAAACTCAAGTGCGGAAGTGGGTCATCAATAGTTGTTGAGAGACCCACCATCTTAATTCAACCAGTTAATCGCCATTAAACCGTCAGATGCAGTTAATCCTAAGAAGTGTCTTTTACCACCACTGAAAGCCATCAACTCAGTATCTTCTCCTAAATCTTGTGGCTGGTATGCAGCAGCAGTCTTGGAGTGGGCATGGGACAATTAACCAGACTTTGAATTTCATTTTCAGTTATAAGTATAATAGCAACAAGTGTTACTAATAGCTATAGCTGTAAGATCAGAACTCTTTTAAAATAAATAGAACAGTCCTTAGTTATATAATTTCAGATGCACACATGCAGCTGCGCAAGTGCTTTACTCCAAGTACTTTCCTAACGTACACTGATCAAACTGCTGACTACTCAAATGCCAGATATTCCAATAGTGTAGACGCTGAATAGGATATACAATTCTATGTTAGGTACCCATGAGATTATAGCATCAGTACGTAGCTACTACTATATAGTAAGGTTTATGATACCCTACACAGAAATAACACCTTGTATTAATAGGGAATTGAGCATTATCATTTATAAGCAAGCAGGAAAAAGTCAAGTGCATGTTTTAGCTTACATATATAGCACCACATGTAAAAGCAACACACCCACACTTTTATACCCATTTATGCCACTAATAAACACCTGCTGCTATTATTTACGGTAATCCATATCAAGATAATCTGTAATAGCTGATAATTTCTCTATGCAGATTACACAACTACAATACAAGTATTATAGTGGCACAATCATCTTCTATGAATTTGTAAGATATAATTTTATTCACTTGATGTTGCCAATTTGTTAACTGGAGACTGTAAATTTACTAAGTTATGTATAGTTATAAGTTATACAATTAGTTTTATTCCGCTTTCTAATGACTCGCAGTTAATTCCATTACCTCCTGCACATTAACGCTACGTAGTTTAGAACGCTTATTCTTGCCCCAGCGATCAGTCTGACCTGGTTCCTACATATACTATTTTAATGTGACTTTAGGACATAGAAGTAGGTGATGACTCCTTTGAACACCCCTGGATATTCATCAGCCAGGCTGAATTTCCACGCAGCAAGTAAGTTGCTCTATGTGGAAGTGAGCCGAAAACACACAAACCATTATGCTATTTGATGGATGGTAACCAACATTTTGTGACATGATGTGTGTTATTATTGGAGATGACATTTTATGAGGAAGCCCTTACATATGTGATATATGTAATGCAAGAGTGACCTTCCAGTGTGTGTGTGGTGGGGGAATGGAGACTAGTTGTATCTGTATGGTCTTGAGATATGTTCCTAGTCTCATTAAAAGTCCCCATTATTTGCCACTGTGGATACTGGTGAAGGACATGTTTAGGTATGCTGTATATTTGCATAGGGCATGATATGCATCATGGTTTCTTGTCACATGGTAATAAGCACATGTAACAGTTCAGGGATGTGATGGGTTTTTTTTAAACTGTAGCTAGTTTGTTTGATAGGTGAAACACTATTTTTTTATCGGTATTATTCAGAGTTTTCATCAGAAGTGTTCTAAGATACGGTGCCATCTTGTTTTTAAGCAGAGTTTACATGGATATATTTGATCAACATAACCAGTGCACTTATTATGATGTTAATAGTTTAGTTTTTTTGCCTCTTAACTCTCTACCGACAGATAAAATTCAGAGATTTCCAATTTTCTAGATTGTTAAACATTTTTTATATAGATGCAGGAGTTCGAAGAAGTACCTAGCAACCATATATAATGTGTGAGTACATGTATTGTTAAACATTTGTGGTCAAAAATGGTTGCCTAGGAATAAACAACAAAGTCGTTATATGGTGATCATACCATGCTGTATCAAACCAACATGACCTGTATGCATTCCAATGCCATTAGCAATTGCTTTGCACATGATGAGATATTATTTTTACTATTATAATAGACATTCATCTCCGCCAGTTATGCTGTTGCCCAACGACACCTGGGGGGAGGTAGTTTACCTGTATAAGGCCGATACTTTAATTGCTGTCCTTCTTCACTCTTACACTCCTCCCTCACCTTAATGATAATTTTCACTTCCTATAGCCTCTTGTCTACCTTCCTGCTTCCAACATATTCAGTATTGTATATCATCTGAATATTCTGAGCTTATAGGAGAGAAGGCATCATCCTGCATTGAAGGAACAGAAGAAGGTCCAAGTAAGTCAGAGCAAAGGCTGCTCACTCAGGTTATCACTCATTGATGAGAGTCAGTTTAAAAACAGTTAATACACAGTGGTGTAGCAGAGTAATACCAGTGTATTGCATGGTTATTATTCAAGTATACACACAAAATAACAAATGTAATACATCAGTTATACACATGTGTACACACTAGTGTATTTCTGGAGAATACTACTGTTATACCTAATGGCGTATTACGGTACTTATAAGCCATTTTTACACATAGTGTATACCAGAAGAATACCAGGAGTATTCCAGTTGTATACTAGAAGATTATCATTGTTAAATACACTAGTGTATATCACACTTTTTGCATGGTGTGCTGTTTGGTGCATTTGCTTTATTTATATTTTATATATTTTCCACATACATCTCTTTAATGTTATCATGTAAAACATAATACTAATCCGTTATACTGTAAATAAATAAACAAATCTAAGATGTGTAAAGTGGGACCACAAACTTCTAATGCTCTATTACATTTTATGTACTGGACCATGCAATCAATGTGCATTATAAAAAATACTGCAGCTAAAATTAGTCACGTGACTGTTAGGACTAAGGAAAGTACATTTATAAGGAGATATTCATATGCTTTACAGTGAAACCTCTTAGCACTTAGCTAAGATGTATTAGGTGACTGTACCTTGGATTATCAATTCCCCCTATTTAACCTATCCTGATGTCCTTTACAATAATTGTACATTATTTATATGAAGATGAGCTAAAGCAACAGCAGCAGTCTCAACATAATATTTGCCACTGAAATACTACTTCACATTTTGGCAGTTTCAAAACAAATTTTTCAAAGACTACCACTACATTTTTGTCCTCAGTGAAGGTGCTCGATTCTTTGATGTAGGAGTCTCCAAGGATATAGTTTCGTCACGACTAGTAAGCAGTAGCAACTTCCTTATTTAACTTTACAACTCCAAACTGTCAGTTTATTTAAACTTAAAACTACATGACACAGTTTAGTTAGAGTAGCTAAGAAATCTAGCTGCAAATGTGTAAGGTTTAGTAACTAGGTCTTTGAAATGTATACTTTCTGCATTCTGTCTTGCTTTTTTTTCTCTCCTTACTATGAATTTAGAACAGGAATCTTGTTTAAACCATATTTGTATAAAGTAATTATTTCATTTAGTCTTGAAAGTAAATCAAACATATAAAAAGCATTACAAATTTGGTACAACAAGAAAGTCATACAATCCTTTTAAAACAAAATCACTACAAAAAGTTTTATCATAGAGATACCTCTACCTAAATTTTAACAATGATCATTATGTCCGTTAATGGTTGAAGTAAGAATATCACAAGACGGACTAGTGATGCTACAAGATGTTATTACGATTTGATTCTTTAGTTCCATGCTGCCAGTTTCCTTGCTTTCGCTTCTTTGTGTGATATTATGAGTTTTTATATTTCTCCAAAAACAGAAGAATTTCACCAAAATACTGTGCATTTCCCTTCTGAAATATATTTGAATGACAGGATTAGCCACTGTGTTGGTAAGAGAAAAAATGAACAAAACAACATCAACTTCTACAGGAACTATTGATGCATTTTCATCTCCAATTAGAGCGTAAAATACTGGAGGAAATACGTACGAAATCCATGAAAATATGTTTACAATGAGCAGAGCTCCAAATATACCCACCAGGCTCCGGACTCTGCGATTGTAATCGCTTTGTGCTTGATCAGAAAATTTGGTATCTACATTCCTCTTCATTATTTTCTTGAGGAAGCCACGAGTGAACAAGAGTGTCCACAGAGTAGTGACTAGAATGACAATGAGCATAAACACAGAGTACACCATAAAGACAATAGTAAGAGCACGACTGTCATGGAGGAAGAAGGCCAGGCATCCTCCAGTGGTTGCCGACCATTCATAATCTCCCAGGCCATAATAAGGCCAGAGACACCATAAAATTGACAATACCTGAATAAATAACAGGAAAAAGATATGCAACAATTCTCATAGCTACGACATATCTTGTATAATTATCATTGTTCTAAACTAATAGAAACTGTGTAAAGTATGGCATTGTCATCATACTTACAAAACAATATTGTAGTATTTGTTTTTCTGTAATTGAATCATCGAGAGACAATAAAGTAATGATTTTTAGAAATTTTAACATAGAACTAGTACAACCTGTAACCTTAGATGTGCTAAAGCCAGAAATCTGGAAAAAAATGAATGGATCCTCTAGGTATATTATATGATGCTATGAAATGCATTTTCTTATTTAACTCGCTTAACTGCATCATTACTTACCCAAACTGCAGCCATAATGACTGTAATGACTTTCCAAGACATTATCTTTGAGTGTAGATGAACTTTCACAATATATAAGAAACGTTCGATAGATATCACAACTATCACGTGATTTGTCACTGTAATTGAAAGCTCATACACAAAACCGTGCATGTGGCAGAGGACTTGTCTTATGTGGTCTGTGTTTCCAAATATCCACTCGTCTGCAGAAGTAGCTACAACGACAAAAGGCATGTAGAGCAGAGCCATGATGAGGTTACTAACAGCCAGGCAGAACAGGAGGATGGTGGCTCCTTGCTTGAAGTCTCGACAATGACTGAGAGAGTATATGACCACAAAGAGGTTAGTAGGTAGAGCCAGCAGGAGGTGGAGGAGAACAATGAAAGCTATCGCTGGAGCTTTCAATTCCATGTCAAATGTCCAAACAATACCTGGATGGAATTCATCTGTAAAATTTGTCAGAAGTGAGTTGTTAGCATCCATTATGAAAATAACACTCTGAGAAAAGCTGTGGCTAAGAACAGTATTTATATCACTTCTTTGGCAGGAAAAGGAAAATTAAAGACTGTTCAGATTCACATCTATCAGGAAGTGAAACATGTCCAACAGCAATTATGCTGCTTCTGATGGGGGGAAATCCCTTTACTGTTTCCTGGAACACTTACAAATTGCAAGCAGTTTTACTTTCAGACTCATTTCCATGATCGAAATGTGTAGCTAACTATAATGTTGTGCTCATGTTTGTACTAGCTACTACCACTAGCAAAAATAAGTTTTTTAAAAAAGTAGAAAGATATGGTATATAGATTAGTTCAAATGCTTAATAGATAAATCCGTACAAGTATATCCTTAGATATCACTTTAATTGCATTCAGCAATAATGTGACATGTTTGTTTTGTAAAAAGCACCATCTCTTTCTTTATATCTTTTAACATTTTAGCCAGTGAAAAAGATCACTACAGTGATTTCTCTCTAATAGTCCACCGGTGGGCAGGACGTACTAGACTGGACTATTACAGGTCATGGACTATTAAAGGTTATGGTAAAGAATAGCATACAATGAACAATAGAGTGTAAAATTAGGTTTGCATGTGTTCTTCAGTTTCATTAGAGGCTGAACTAGTTATTTGAGTAAAATAATCAGGTAAAACTGTTTGTCTTGAATTGAGCTTGCTCTTCTCTGCCTTTAAATCAAGACATTTTCCATATACAGTGGTGAGTAAACGTGACGTATCATCTTCACCCAGCTTGGCCATCATTTCATGCAATTTCTTCGCCATTTGCAATGCTTCGTTCAAGTCAACTTGATTGAGAATATCTTTTCTTGTGACAGTTGGAGGAGGCATTTCACCATCACTAATGTCATCAACGGAATCGGGTTCTAACTCCAGATCGTTAAAAGCAGGTTCTTGAACAGATTCTTCCACATCAGACTCTTCCAGATCTTTTTTCTCCAGGCCAATTTCATTTTGGAGCACCATTTCAACTTCATCATTCTTGACAATGTCATTGTCTTCAATTGTAAACCAATCTTGTATAGTGTTCCTAAATTGATCGGTGTCATTTTTAGCAAGCAAATTGAGTGTTGACATTTCACCAAGATAGTGGTTTTCATGTGAATGATCGGCTTCAACTGGTTGTTGACAAACTGCTTGGAGATCAACATTTTACAACAATAGGTTTAGCTCGTCAAGACTGTAACCAGCAATCGACAATTGTTACCTGTGTCAATCCTTTCCACGTTTCATGTGCCATTGTAGATGCATCCAGAAGATTTGCTGGATAGGCATGTTGTATTCCTCTCACTCCTGCTGCCATGGAAGCTCCAAGTTGACGTAGCTCATCGTGTTTTTCAAGATTTCTTACCATCACTTGTAATAGCTGGCGTTTGTACCTGCGCTTTAGAGCAGCTATGATGCCTTGATCCATTGGCTGATAAACAGATGTACAGTTAGGTGGAAGGAGTACCCATTCAACCTGTGGATCTTGTAATAGTGTGTCATCGGGATCATGTGAACCAAAGTTATCTGCAATCAGAGCAACTTTATTGGATGTTCTTTTCTTCACCTCTGGCAAGAAGACATCATGAAACCACCATTTTGAAAACATCATGAAACCACCATTTTGTAAACATCATGAAACCACCATTTTGTAAACATCATGAAACCACCATTTTGTAAACATCATGAAACCACCATTTTGAAAACATCATGAAACCACCATTTTGTAAACATCATGAAACCACCATTTTGTAAACATCATGAAACCACCATTTTGTAAACATCATGAAATCACCATTTTGTAAACATCATGAAACCACCATTTTGTAAACATCATGAAACCACCATTTTGTAAACATCATGAAACCACCATTTTGTAAACATCATGAAACCACCATTTTGTAAGTGTGTACGTGTAGTCATTCCAAGCATTTTTCTGGACCTTGTAGGGAAGGGGGCATGACTTAGCTCTGAAGCAACGAGGATTTTCAGCCTTACCAATCATTGCTAAAGGAATCTTATGGGTGTCCGTAGCATTGGTACATGTAATCAAAGTCACACGATCCTTTGCTTTTTGTGCTTTTGTTGCACGAGTACGTTTTCTTACTCTTACTTCGTTTGGAGCAGTGTAGGTAGCATTGGGTATTGACCGGAAATACAGACCAGTCTCGTCACAATTATATATCTGTTCTGGATCATATTTTTCTAAAAGCATTTGAATTTCGAGAATCTTCTTCTTGATTTGTTCACAATCAACTTCACCAGCCTCACCATGGAGTTTTACACTTTTACCAATGCCATTTCTCTTTCTGACCTTTTCCCACCAACCTGAAGATGCACGAAAATCTTTTCCCCCTAGATTCTGTGCTACCTGCTCAGCATATTCCTTGACAATGCTTAGGGTAACTGGCAGAGGCTTGGTCCTATTACGAAGAAGACTGACAAAGGCTACAACCTTTTCTTCAATTGCAATGAACTTTATAGAACGCTTACGCTTAGATTGGCCCAAAGAACTCATCATTTGATGCTTTACCTTTTCTGCACTTAGAAGTGTCCTCTTTATAGTCTTGTTGGTGACATTGTAGGTTCTAGCTAGCAAAGCCTGATTAACATAAGTTAGTGTCCCCATCTTACCCACCTGAAATCCCATCTTCTTTGCTTCATTAACTATTTCACTTTTCTGCTTCAATGTTAACTCGACTCGTGGCTTCTTTGCTGCTAGTTGAAATTGAGTGTACTTTCTACCTTTACGTGAAGAAACTTGTCTCAGTTGTAAAGGCACTGCTGTCTGATTTCAGTAGAAACTTTTTGACTAGAGCTAGAACTGGTAGCCATTTTGCTAGCTATATCAGGCCAGCGGCAAATAACACAGTCACATGGCCAACTACATGATGTAATCCATTAGCACAATCAGTATGCATGTACTTGTTAATGAGGCTGGCAATGGTTAGTTTACGTACATACACTACAGTAAGTTTGGGACATGAAAGTCCAGGTGGACTATTAGAGGATATGGACAATTAACGGGGTGGACTATTAGAGAGAAATCACTGTAACTGATTCCGAAAGAACCAGTGACATACTATCAGTAGCAATCAACTATCAAAGTAAAAAAAATGTTTAACCTATTGCATGTGCATGCATGCATATACACATATTTGCACTTGTGAGTATGTGTGTAAATGTGTGCATGTGTGTACTGCAATTAAGTGTATATGATTAAGCTCATGTTTGAGCACCCATGCACATGGAAATGTTTGTGTGTGTATGTACGTGTGGTGGCTATGTGGTGTATATAGTGGTTGTGTCCTTGGCTCAGGGCCTAAGGTCCCTAGTTCAAGCCCCACTCTGGCAATTTTTCCATCTAGTTTTTCATCAGCCTCCCCCAGCTCCAGGTGTTTATGACCACCAGTGGCAGCAAGGGAATATGTGTGTGTATGCACATACCCATTGAATGTGTGCATTTCATTGTATTAATCACAACAAAGTACCACAATACTGATTGCTGCACACGGCCAAGTAACTAAAATACAATATTTCCACAACCAAGAATTTCAGAGTAGATGTAAGGTCTGAGTAGAAACAAGTATTCAATATATGCCTGGTTATAACTAATCACTCGTAGTTTATCATTTATACGCGACGAGCTTCTAGTTGTGCGCTAAAAATGGCTGAAGGTTGCGTAGGGTATCCGGAGCTACTAATGTAGCACAAATCTTCGAGAAAAATAACCGCAGCTGAATGCATCAAGTAAGTCTGATTGTTGTGTGCTTAAGCGTGTATTTAAACTCAATCCTTACTTTCCTTGTGTGACGAATATCTGAAGTACTCAACAGTAATGTGAAGAATCCTGTACACCACCTACACCTTTAGCCACACACATTCCAATATTACTTTGTCCTTCATTCATATCATTTTATTCATGATTTTACTATATTTTCTATCTACTTGTTAAATTTCAATTTTTTTAAATTATACAAAAAAATGACATTATTATTAATATAATTTTATGATTTTATGATCTCATAGAGATCAGTATGAATCAAATTACCCTAATATCTTTCCATGCCATGTCCCCAAAGGCATTCTATACATCTTCAGAACTAATTCTTAATTCATTATTTTTTTCACAAATATGAATAGCAAAATCATTGGGCTTATCTGTATATAGCAATAATTAGCTACTATGACTCTTACTAAGTCTTACTATAATAAGTGCTATTACTATAGAAGCAGCAGATATTGTGGTCATACTAGTGTTTGTGTTGCCTTAGGGAAACCAGTATTGGTGATACACCGAGTGAGAGTTGCCCCAGCAAAGAATGAGTGAGCATTAAATGGCGCTTTAACATAAAACTCAACTCAGGATATGTGCTCCTTTATTCATCTAATCAGGCCTTGGTTGGAACCCTTTCAGGCACTTTAGGTTAACCGTTGGCTCACATTTGCTTTCACCTGAGGGAGTTCTGCTGTCTCTTTGAATTTGATATATTTGTAATAATCTGGTTTTTTTGTGTGTATTACAAAATTACTGCTATTTAAAGGGTTTGTATATCAGTGGGAATACATCAACCCAGGCTCAGGACCTACAGAGTTAATGCCTTCTCTGGAAAAAGTGGAACAGCGATTCATGCTGAATTGTATTAAACGCAGGACTGGCAATAAAAGATGGGCTAGTCAATCCAGCCTGGAAACTGGTAAAGGAAAGAACAACAAGAAACACAAAACTATTGATAAGTTCTACTGGAAACATTGTGGCAGGTTGGACTAGCTACAACCCTTAAATCAAATTAAAATTGCGTCAATCAATCCATGATTCTGTATGGTTCTGTAGTTGATTTAGTATGAGAGTGATCAAGAAAGTTCAGACGAGGTGATCATGACAGAGAAGTATCTATGGGCGACTGAAGCGGAGGGCCAAAGGTACACTCGCCCGGCAGAAAAATCAGAATGTGGCACAATGCATGCACATTTACTACACCTTGTAACTGTATCACCATTAAGCCTATTGATTGCACATCAATTTATTGAAATTAGTACAACCAATAAACTTTAGCTGCAAAAAGCTAACTGCATTCCAAAGTCTGTATTAAAACTGCTTTTCTAGCCAAAATTATGATGTGCATGATATTATGTGTGCATATAATCTGATAAATCATAATTATTATTTTCTCTTCAGCTGACAATACTCCAAAAATTCTTTGATGGTGCTGCAGCCTTCTTGAATTATATTGCCAACTATTAGTAGCAGTACTACATATTTAAGAATATAGTTAGCTATATTAAGTACATACTAATAAAGTGAGTTACTCATTTTCTATTAGTCTTAAATTATTAGCTATTTGAGCTAAGTCTATTTTTCATAATTATATTTATATCATTGTATTGTTGAGATGTATGAAGTATTAATGTTCAAATCACAGGAGAAATTGAAAGGTTTCTTCTTTATATATATGTTAGTAGTTTAAAGGTGGTTGTCACAATATTCATTCAAGGCATTGTAACATATTTTCTGGTCTCTAGAATTTAAACCACCCTCACTCATCAGCCAACTACAAAATCTGACTTCATTTCTTTCCATCATCAAAAATATTCCAAGCACTTTCTCTGCTTTTGGGTAGAGATTATTCTTTAGCCTTTCAGCTGCCACAGCCCCGACACCTGGAAGCTCCTCCACCCCTTTGTCTTTGATAGGCTCTGCCACTAACTGTCTGCACTTTTTGGACGACGACATTGCGGCACGAACGTGGAAGAATCTTCGGAATCCTGTGCCAAACGCTGGATTAGCTCCAAGGTAACACTCGTGCACGCTATAGTTCACAGAATGTCACGTGCTATAAGCGTGCAGCCAATGTTTTGATTACTAGGCTGATGGCTACGGCGCTAGGTAGAGACATCTTGGTTATACAATAGAATAGACACTCAAACAAAAAAAAATAGATTGGTGAACTCCATGGCATTGTGTAGTCTCGCGTAGCCAGTCCCTTTGCCACCCTTTCACGATAATAATAATAATAGTAATAATAATGAATGTAATTAGACAGTGTAGATGAAGAAGTGTAGATGAAACCAGAGACAGTAGGATAAAAAGAAAAACTAGTAAAAGTTAAGTGTCTACCACCACCTGTGATTCAGAGGCGACGAGGTCTACTGCAGAAGGCAGCCTTACATCATGCCCCTGGAGTATCGAGCACCTCGAAGAGCTTGTATTGAAGATCTCAATGGGGCGAAGCTACCCTTTACCCGCTACGTGGGGGGAGGAAAGGGTCTGGAAGGGTCTGAAAAATTTGGGGTCAAACATAAAAGAGAGCACTATAACAAATTCAGCAAAGTTTATAGGAATTGTGCACAACATCTGCCAGCTTTTTTAGAAGACACTAGTAATCGTAGACAAGCTATAACTAAGAAGTATGGTGTACCTAGTTCCTTACTTACAAAAACTAACAACAGAATTGGCTTCACTGAACATTCTAAGGAGCACAATGGAAGAAGTCATGAAAGTATTCAAATAAAGAAAACATTTGCTTACAAAGTTTGACAATAAGAAATTTTTCGATTGGATCATAAATCACATACATTAACACATTCTACTCATATCACTTTTACAATGTCCACATCCACAAGTCAACTTGCATAAACCACAGCACTCACATTTACGTTCAATTATAACTTCCTTGTAACACAAAAAATTTAGAAATAATATTTTTCTTCTGCAAATTGTTGTATTCTGTCCATATGATATTATTTCCTTCCCAGCATATTTTCCTTTTTTTTAAAATTAATTCAGCTTCAGATAATAATCCATCCCGACCTGCTTGCCCTGTTTCTTGAACATATTCTTCAATTAAATTAGGCACTCCATAATGAATAACTTGTCTAATATCTGGACAATCGACACCCATTGAAAATGCAACTGTTGCTATAACAATTCTTAATTTGCTTCCTGCAGTTTTAAATGAAGACATCACCTCTTCATTCATTTCCGCTAAAGAAGCTCTCGTGTACATATCAATTAATCTGAATGCATGAAGATCTGGGGAATTTGGTGGCTCTGTAAACTGTTCTTTCAGTTTTTTACGTAGCAATACATACAACTGTGAGCAATGCTGATAGTTTCGGCAAAATACATTTGTTATTGGATAGCTCCTCCTTTGCTCTAGTAAGCTTAATGCTAGCTCATCAGAAAGTTCACTAGTTGTAATTTCTTGTTCTTACTGCATACCTAATATTGTTTTACTGAGGAGGTAAGGCAACCAAACATACATTCTTAAGGAAAAGACATTCCAACACTTCATTTAATATTTGCTGTGTAACTTTTGCACTTAATGCCACATAAGAATTCTTCTAGAAATAATACTTCTCAATTCACCAATTTCAGCAAAAGCTACACGAAACCCCTTGCCCCTAAATAAAAAAGTACACTCATGTAAAAACAACAACAGCAGCAACACCTTAACTTACCATGTTTTAATGCAATGTGCTTCATCAATGGCTAATGCCATCAAGTTTTGCTGATATGCTTCAGAAAGAAGCATGTGCCTATAGCGACAATTCTTCAAAATCGCTTCAGGACTAATATGCACTAGTTGTGTCTTTCCTTCCAAAACTCTTTGAGTGACTTTGGGATCATTTTGAGCTTCTCCAACAAAGTCAGTAGCTAAACCTAGTGGCTTTAACTTGTCACACTGGTCCAGCATTATAGCTGTCAAAGGACTTATACACACAATGATACTTCCCTTCATTCCTATACAGAGAAAAGAAAACAATTATCGAAGTTGTGCTAAGTCTAGGTTGATTACCCTTCAGTATATCAAAAGCTCCAGGCAGCAAAGCATAATTAACTGATTTGCCATACCCAGTAGGAAGAACTACACGAATGTGTCTTGCCCTTTCAATACTTGACTGCTAGCTTGTATTTGTTCTTCCTTTAGACATGAGTAACCCAACTCAGCTGCAGATCAGTGCACAGCATCGAGCACCGTCTCTAGGAGATATCCATCACAGTCCGCACGCGAAATTGCAGCTCGCAGAAATAGTGGTTACAGTTGCAATACCACTAATTTTATTCATAGTGCTAAAGCCTCACTTCCTCCACCAACTCCCGGGTGGAGCGAGAACCGCTGAGAGTCAATGGCAATGTTCCAAACCCTTTCCCCCCCCCCCCCCCCCCCCCCCGGTAGCGGGTAAAGGGTGGTAAAGAATCTGGCTGCGCCTGACTAGGCATTGTGGTGATTAGAAAATAGAGGGGGGGGGGGGGGGGTGGGGGACAAGATTTACTACACCAATTTTCTCTGAATTAACTAGATAAAAGTTACTTAGTAAATTTACAAGATTCCGGGGTCGTAAGAAAAATTTATCCGGACTGTTTTCTGTGTCCGGGTGGTTTTTCTGACAGGACGGTTTTCGGTCCAGATAGTTTGGTCCGCGCAGTTTTCTATCAGGGCGGCTTCCCTACGGGCGATTTTTTAGTCCAGGTGGTTTTCGGTCCAGGGGACCGAATGTCAGTGCATTCACTTCCCCTGGACCAACCATTGATAAAAGAATTTACCAGAATTGGAAACGCCCAGTAGCCAATACAAAACGGATGCTGTAACAATACCTGCGTACATAATTTTTTTCAGCTTTCTCAAAAATTTTTCTGCTGAGTTTAAAATGATAGCTAGTGACACAGAGACCGTAGGACCTGAATTAGGAAGTTGGAGTCAGTAATAAGTCTTTTACTAATCTTCTAGTTATATATCCAATAGAAGGCTCATGAAATTGTCAGGAAAGTAATTGTGCACTAGTTTAGTATATGCATAGTTGTTTATTTAAGACTAGTTTGGCTTCAAATCTGCAGCTTAAGTTTCTTTTCTAGCCAGCTAAAGGGATTATAACAGTTTTGGTCGAATGATTGCAAAAGGGTAGAAATTCTTTCAAGCACTATTTATTATACATTAGAATATATACGGTAACCTAGAAGTAGTTATTCCCTCAGTTAGCTCGCCTTATGCAGCTCTTGGGTAGTTAACCAGCTTTGAGAACCGCCAACAAATGTAAGAAATGTTATACGCCTAAGATTAGCGTTTTGTACAGTTTCTAGGGTGCACGTGACCTGTTTCCAATCCCTGTAAATTATTTTATCAATGGACCAACAGCGCTAGCGGATTATGTCAATCCTATTATAGTAATAATTGTTTGAGCCTGCTAGCTACTTAATATAAACCCAAGTCTCTGAGACAACTGGCACCACCTATCCCAATATGAGTTTACTCCCTAGACCACTAGATCCTATTTTCTATATCATCCTAGGTCTGTGACTAGCAGTGTCAAGGGTCTCCAAGTCTTTAAGGTAAATTAAAAATCAAGTTGTGGCATCAGGAATCACATGGCAATGACATAATGGCAGCTAGTATTTTTTTTACATAGACTCGGAATTGAAGAGCCTTAGCCGTTTGTTCTATAGGTAATCTCACTAGTGAGACCCTTTACCGACTGCATGCAGTCTGATCACCATACCATGTTTCGTTCTGGAATATAATTAATGTATTACATTACTTCCTGTCAGGGTACCAAGGTTAAATTGACCCACTTCCATGGCGGCCTACTAATTACTGAGGTGGATCATGCTGGTTTATTATTATTTTATTATAATAATTATGATGATTATTATTTTATTATGATTATGATTGTGATTATGATTATGATTATGATTATGATTATGATCACGATCTATTATTATTATTATTATTATTATTATTATTGATATTATTTATATATCTTGTTTATTTTATCTATTATTGTTTTATTTTATTTATGATATTAGTTTACTTCCTGTCTGGGTGCCAAAATTAAATTGGCCCACTTCCATAGTCTAATTAAAAAAAAACATTACTGAGGTGGATTGTGCCTTATCAATCACAAGTAGGATTCAGGCTTGTAGCCAGGGAGTTTTGTGGGTTGCCAGTAACACCCCTCCCCGCTTACCACACCCCAATCCTTAAACGTATTATGTTGATAGCTGAAATGCTGAATATTTTGCTTCTCTGACGGACCAATATTCATAATTTTATAACTAGCACTTTTGTGGGTTATCTAGAGTTTTATCCATATAATATGATTGTATTTGATAACTGAGCATGATTACAGATACATTCAATTTGTAAGTCAATTTTTACAATGGTCATTTCCCTCTTATCACCATAATTTGAACTACTGTATTTACTCAGATACAACCTATAAACATCTGTTACATATAAATTGGTTTCATTTATTTGTATGGCTGTAAATTTCCCAACAACTATAACTTGTGGGTGCAAAGTGGGTATCACCCATTGAACAAAACATTATTCCACCAGAACCCCAGCGAGAAGTGGGCACTGTATGCTGTGCAATGAGAATAGTACAAATACTAAACACAGTGCTACCCAATTATCTGCCAGTATTAATTCAAGCTCATACAAATTCTAAATGAAAACAATGATATAAAAATATACTATATAGCTTTCTATATGTAAAAAGACTAGACTATCTTCAGACTAAGAAAATAGTAGAACTATATTGAGGTATTAGATCTACCAGTGTGACTGATTCTCAGTGGTATTAGCAAATATTTGACCATTACTTACGGGTGAAAAACTATATTAACCTCATTTTTTTTAAATATCTATAAAGTTATGTCTGGATGAGAAGGGCAGTGATGCAGCCTCTTTTTTTTAGCAATCTCAGTGGGTATCCTCTGACCAGAAACCATCACTGCAGTTCCATCATGCCCTCTTTGAAATTTTCCGGCGATGAAAAACGTCTAAGAGTTATCGCCATTTCTCCCCTGACTATTCCAATGATAATGCCCTATCTCCCTCAGCATGTTCTTATAGCTAGAATTTCTTGATGTTAGTGGAGATGAAGGGAGGGCCTGCTGGAGGGCCATCTCTAGGCCTACACCATGTGGAATAGAGGGATACAGTGACTGGACATCGAGTGTAGCCAGAGTGACTGGTAGGGTTCTGTCCAATTGTAGCATTTCCACCAAATTGATCACAGAAGCTGAGCCAGAGACCAGGGAATCTCCTCCAGGTGTGGAGCTAAGAGCCGGTTGACAAACTTGGAGAGACCTTGTGTTGGGCCAGAACATGAGACTATAGGTCTTAACTGGTGTGTAGTTTTATGAACTTTCCTGAGGAAATATATCCGCTGAGTTCTCAGTTTCTCCAGGTCTGTCTTGTGGTGGTTAAGGTCGTACTTGGAAACCCTGTTGGCCTTGTGGTGGCTTTCCAGCAACTGGTTAGCTTCATTGGCTATATCCAGAGCAGTGTCTTCCTGTATCTGCCGGTAGGTAGATTCATCCTTAAGAATTCTCCCATTCTTGGATGTACTGGCTAGTGTCCATCACTACCAAGCAGGAGCCTTTGTCAGCCGGTTTTATGGTGATGGCTTTGTTCCTTTTTAAGTCATAGAGAGCTCCACGTTCTTGGTAGGACAGGTTCTGCCAAGTGTCATTAGTTCTATCTTGGGCCTATCGTCCCAACTCTCTTTGTCTCTCTTTGATGGCTGTGACATGCTCCTGCACAACTTCTGGCATGGGTGCTCCAATGGTGTTGAGTGCATTCTTTGCATATGTTCTTTTGCATTGGAATTCATACTTTTGGAAAAAGTCCAATGGATCTGGAGTCTTTTTTAGCATGGGGGCAAAGTTTAAGCCAAGGAGGAGCACTCTTGTTTCAGTTGAGGTGGTAAGGTTTTTCTTACTCAAGTTGAGAATGGCAGGGATATTACTGGTAAATGGTCTGTGGGGAGCTCCTGTTGGGACTCCTCTGGGTGGGTCATTGCCAGTGTTTCCATAGCTGTTACTGTAACTGGATTTTTTTTCACTTTAGTGGTGGTGGTTAGAGAAGAGCTGGCTGAAGTTGATGCTGGTGATCCTACATGTTCAGAACTCACAGATGTTGGAGCAGAAAGTGGGGGCAGGGCTGGACATTGCTGCTGAAGGTTAGGTAGTGAAGAAGCTTGTTGGAGGGAGGGGGAGGGAGAGGAGAATAAAAGAGGAGTTTGAGGAGTTAGTTCAGAGTCTGGAAGCTCAGCTGAATTTTGAGGAGAAACAAGGTCAGAAGGTGGGTTTATGTTTCTTTGGGGAGATGTTAGTAGCTGTAGTACATTCTTCTGTGGTAGACTGTGGGTATGGGGTTGCGGTGAGGACCCATTTGAGGCATCTTGTAGGTTAGATGTGTAGGAGCGCTCGGCTGATCCGTAGATCGCTTCGTACTCTCTACCTGATAACAGCAAGGTACGCTGCCACCAGAGAGAATCAACCTGAGGACTATCAACCGTAGTCGTTCCCCAGTCAACGAATTGTTACCCTCAACTTAGCTTGGCTTAGCTTAGGTTAAGTGTAATTGAAACTCTGGTGTAGTCAGCACATGGCACAGAATATATACCTAGTCCTGACTCCACCCAACCAATAGCAACAACCAATGAGATGATGACAAAAACGACCAATCAGAATGATATAAACGAAATGCTCTATAGATCAACAAGTTCCTGTATTAGGCATGCGTGAGATGAAGGTAACTAAATGACATGCGTGAAATAATGTACTAAATGACATGCGTGAAATAATGTTTATACGTTCTATATCTTTATCTTCTATCTGTATTCTTTACTCTACATTTCTCTACTTCATTCTTCTCTTTCCTCTCTTTGCTCTTTCCTTCATCTGCTTCATGTGGGTGTATGCCCACATCTCCCCCCTCCTTAAAACGACGGGTGTCATCAGCACTGACATCTGATGAATCTCTGCAACGGCTAAGGTTATCTGCGACCACATTGTCCGCACCCGAACGATAAACAACACTAAAATTAAACATAGACAGTTTCATGCTCCAATTCAAAATACGTCTATTAACTTGACTCTTCGACATCATCCCAACTAAACCTTTGTGATCAGTCACAACAGTAAAATGACGGCCATATAGGAAATAGGCGAAATGTCTCACTGACTCGTATATACCCAGACCCTCAAGTTCTTGGGCACTATAATTCTTCTGGGCACCATGAAGTTGCTTGGAATAAAAGGCCACAGGAAGTTTCTCCTCTCCACGAATCACAGAAAGCACGGCACCCACACCCGTTGAACTGGCATCCGTGTCTAGTACAAAAACATCACTAACACACGGAACATGTAAACACACTGACTCAGACAAAGAATGACACAAACCATAAAATGCATCCAGCATTGAATTCGACCAACTCACCCCCCCAGACATTGCCGCAGACGTGTGAGGAGTGAGGACAGAGGACCATCGATGAAAATCCGAAATAAACCTCCGATAGAACCCTACTAACCCCAAGAAGGCTCTGAGCTGCCTCCTGTTTTTTGGAACAGGATGGTCTCGAATAGCTGCAACTCTAGCAGCAGGAACAGTCACCTTACCATCTCCTAACAGGTGACCTAAAAACTCGAGAGTTCTCTTGCCAAACTGGCACTTGGCCCTTTTACAAGTAAGGCCAGCATCTCTTAAAGCATCCAAAACTCTTCTCAAATGTACAACATGCTCACTCCAACACGATGACACAACAAGGATGTCGTCAATATACACCCGAGCAAAATCAACACACTCCACAAGCACCTCCTCCATCAAACGTTGGAACACAGAAGGCGCGTTAGTAAGCCCAAAAGGCATCCTTCTATACCTAAACTTGCCAAATGGACAAACAAAGCTAGTCTTGTCACGGTCTTCCTCCTTCACCACCACTTGGTGAAAACCCTTTGCCAAATCTATCTTTGAAAGCACGCGACCAGACCCAACCTTTTCAACCATCTCATCAAATGAGGGAATGTAATAAGGCTCCTTGATGGTTCTCTCATTGAGCCGTCTATAATCAACACAAAGACGGACACTACCGTCAGGCTTCCGGACTGGGACCAATGGTGAGGCCCAGTTACTCTGGCACCGTTCAATGATGCCTTGCTCCACCAAGCTATCTAGCTCCTTCCGTACTTTATCCCTAATACCTAAAGGGACAGAATAAGGCGTCTGCCTAATAGGTTCTCCTTCACTCGTCTTAATCTCCAACACAACACGATCAGTGTATCCAGGTCTGTCAGAAAATACGTCTTTGTAATCGCTCAGTAATTCGTCCAATTCACACTCAACAAACCCTTCACATACACCTTTCAATACACTACTACTCTCACTCTCTTCTTCAATCACAACATCCAATCTCTTTATCTCAGCTCTCTCCTTAAATGCTTTCAAGCAGTTCACATGCACTACCTTATTGTGCTTGACCTTCCCGATCTTCCCAATTCTATAGTTTACAGCACCTACTCTCTCAACTACCACATATGGACCTTGCCACGAATCTGACAATTTACAGGTCATACCTGGCACACGGTACAACACATGATCACCCTTATCAAACACTCTCAACTTGGTCCCCCTATTCAAATACTGTATCCTACTCTCTCTTCCCTTGGCCATACCTAAGGCCGCGCTATCTCTGAGGCTTTCTAACCTCTCTGACATTCTCAACACCCACTCACACACATTAAGCTTCTTGGAATCAGTCTCGTATAACCCATGATACAGGGCGTCTAAAGGCGTTCTTACCCGAAACCCATAAACTAAATCAAATGGGCTGTACCCCGAATCTCTATGAGGCATCTGTCTCAAAACAAACATGACAAAATTCAGCTGCTCTACCCAATCCAAACCTTCATCCAAACACTTCCCTAAAACACTCTTCATTGTGCCGTGCATACGCTCGACACAACCGTTTGACTCGGGGTGATAGGGAGATGTTTTAACTTTCTCCACCCCGAGCCAGGAACACAACTGTCCCATAACCCTGCCGCAGAACTGGCTACCCTGGTCACTAAGGACCACCTCCGGGACCGAAGTCCTGGAGAAAATACTCCATAGCCCCTCTACCACTGACTTAGCTGTAACGCTACGAAGGGGCACTGCCTCTGGCCATCTCGTTGCCAAACAAATGTATGTTAGAATATATCTGCAACCTCCCTTCCCCTTTGGGAGTGGCCCCACTAGATCTATAGCCACATTCTCAAATGGCTCGGCCAACACTGGCTGTTCTACAGCCGGAGCTCTTCTCGGCTTATACTTACTTCTCACTTGACATTTCTCACAACTTCTACAATATTTAACAATCTCTCTCACCATACCAGGCCAAACAAAATACCTACCTACCAACTTGGACACCTTCTCAGCCCCAAGGTGTCCATTACGGTCATGTCCTAAGACAAGCACTCTCTCTCTTATACTTCTTGGTAACACTAACACTTCACGAAACTCATCCCATGTAACATACAATTCCCTAACCAATACACCCCTATTCCATTTAAATCCACGCTCCTTTCTATCTGCCAATTCCCTCCATTCCCTTAAACTGGGATCTTCCTTAATCTCTCTCTCCAAACTCTCCTTCTCCTGACCTTCCCTAACAGGTCCAATCTCGCTGGCTATCTCCCCAAGCTTACTATGCACAGACTCACTAGTGACTAACTTCTCAAGAGGAATAGCACTCCCCTTGTCTCCATCCTCCCCTGCTTTCGCCTGGGGCTGCTCAGCTTCAGGCGAACCTTCCGCATCATCCACCCCATGGTCATCCCCCACCTTACTCACAGTTTCAGGCATATTTAAGGGTTCAGACTGGCTACTCACAGGATCACTGGGCTCATGCGCACACTCACCCTCTGGAGGAATCACATCCCAAGCCTCACAACTATCGACTCCCTCATCGCACTCATCTAACTCTGACTCTCTCTTAGCCATGCTCCTTGTCAACACATTGACATCAGCTTTCTCCCCATCTCTGTAAGCTCTGATAGCTTCCCTGTAAGCCGCAGCCTCCTGGTCATCTACCAGAGAGACCGGCACTAAACACGATACACCTAACGGTTCACTCTCATCTACAACCGTCTTGACTACCTTCCTAAACCCCCCAATAACAAACTCACACATAAAACACTTGTGCAATCTCTCCACACCTCCATAACCTCTCACCATTACATCTTTCTCCCACACAACCCCTTCAGGGACTAATGCCCTGGGAACAGAGGCTAGCTCAGCTCCTGAGTCGATCAACACCGCAGTCTTGACTCCACTCACACTACCTACAGCCACGTTCAACTGAACCCCCGACTTAGCCTGCCTAAGCACAGATAACTTAGTGGGAGGCTCTTTCTTAACAGCCACTGCCCCCTTCTTGCTCGTACATTCCGGACTCTTATGCCCACTCTTCCCGCATGTGTAACACGTTGGCACTCTTGCCACGTAACTAGCTCCTGACTTATCCTTTTTACATTCACTCGCCCTATGGCCCTTCTCACCACAACTATAGCAAGTAACTACAAACCCGGTATTCCCCCCCACTCGATCCCTAGTATTTCCCCCCACTCGATCCCCAACAAAACTCTGGGACTTACCACTCTGCCCATACGTACTCTCCTTTTCTCTGTAACCCCTGTAGCCTCTGCTACTACTACTCTCTACAGGCCCACTGCCTAAACTCCTAAAATAGTTTCCCGGCTGTCTTCCAGACATCCAGTCTTCTAATGACTCTCTCAATACCCCCCACTTCCCAATCTTCTTAGCATCAATAAAGGTCTTGCCACTCTCAGGCAGACATCTCCTCAGGACTGCCAATGCTGCAGCCACAGTACAGTCTTCTACCGAGTTACACTCCTGAAACATGCCACTGGTCACCCTAACCAGCCAATCCGCTATACCACCGGCAGACATACTCTTAAATACATCACTATTTGCACACAACAATTGGTTTCCATATGTGATGGCTGTTTCCCCCACAGCCTTTAATAATCCCTTCTTAATAACATCATACTTCTCTCCGTCGTCTATATCTTTTGTCATCCTCTTACACAGGGCTTCCGTCAACTTAGGGTATAACCTATCACCCCAACTATCCATACTGACTTCTCCCATCCTCATTATTCTCTCAAATTTCTCCAAATATGCACTTAACTCTGTACCCTCCTTGTACATTCCCAAACCTTTCAACTTTTCCTGCAACAGCTCACGTCTTTCTCTCGCACGGTTGTCCTCACGTCGGTCATTCCGTCGCCGTGCATCCTCCACGCTGCGTCGGGTTTCATCCTCCTCCCGGCGTCTTTGCTCCTCTTCTTCTCTCCTGGCCAAAAGCCTCTCTTCAGCCACTCTATGCCGCTCCTTCTCCTCCTCAAATGCAAGTCTCTGTAACTCTATCATTTTAGCTCGTTCTTTTCTATCCTCCTCATCCTTCCTTTGCAGGTACTGCAAAAATGCAGCCGGTGTCAATTCAGTCTCCTCTCTTCTTGCCATATCTTCCCTAACCACTTCTACCTCTACTTCTTCTATCACCTGGGTCTCAGACTCTACTACCTCAGTGTGCTTCGCCTCTGATGACCTAAACGGATATGGTGATCTCTCTTCAATCACTGGCTTCTTATGGGGTCGGTAAGATCCACCGTCGGCTACTCCAGGAGACTTCTTCGTCCTCTTCCTCCCCTCACCAGTCCCAGGCTCCGTCATAGAAGGGCAAGCTGACTCGTCCTCTGCTGGATACCTGTGAATACAAAAATCAATAAATGAATAAGAATGGTTACAAATTTAATCAAGTTCGAAACACAAGAACAAACAAGTTGCACAAACAATCAAAGTAACAACAAAAATTAGAACTTAGAGGTGGCAATTTAACTTTACACTTCAAAATCACAAGACAAGACAACAACTTAGACCACGAAATGCCAATTCTCAGGGTCGGCCAGATACTCTCCGGATCCCGCAGAAAAATAATCCTTTGCCTGTGTACTTCTCTCCAAACTCCAAGTAGCCCGCGTCGCAACACGAGTCCACTGCGTTCGCCACTGCCGTAGCAAGGTAAACTTGTAAATGACTTCACTGCCCTAGCAAGATGACCTTGCCGCTTCCACTACCGTAGTAAGGTCGCTTGAAAAAAAATGCTCCCACTGCCGAAGCAAGGTTGCTCGATCTCACGTCCGTAGACGGGGGTAGTTGGTTCTCGTTCGAGGATCTCCGGAAAAGGACGTCTCCCTCCCAGAGTCCAGAATCCCTTCAGTCCGCAGTCTGTTAGGATCCCACCGCTGCCACCATATGTAGGAGCGCTCGGCTGATCCGTAGATCGCTTCGTACTCTCTACCTGATAACAGCAAGGTACGCTGCCACCAGAGAGAATCAACCTGAGGACTATCAACCGTAGTCGTTCCCCAGTCAACGAATTGTTACCCTCAACTTAGCTTGGCTTAGCTTAGGTTAAGTGTAATTGAAACTCTGGTGTAGTCAGCACATGGCACAGAATATATACCTAGTCCTGACTCCGCCCAACCAATAGCAACAACCAATGAGATGATGACAAAAACGACCAATCAGAATGATATAAACGAAATGCTCTATAGATCAACAAGTTCCTGTATTAGGCATGCGTGAGATGAAGGTAACTAAATGACATGCGTGAAATAATGTACTAAATGACATGCGTGAAATAATGTTTATACGTTCTATATCTTTATCTTCTATCTGTATTCTTTACTCTACATTTCTCTACTTCATTCTTCTCTTTCCTCTCTTTGCTCTTTCCTTCATCTGCTTCATGTGGGTGTATGCCCACAAGATGTTTGAATAATTGTTTCTGCAAGCGGATTATTTTCTCGTGTGCAGTTATTCCTCGCTGGTAATGAAGCAGTTGATGTTGCTGGTAATTCCTGCACTGGACCAAGTGACAACACTTGAGGCTGAGGTGGTAATTGCATCTGATTGCCAGTTTCAGAAAATACATCAATAATGTCAATTTGGTTTTCCAGTATGTCACTTGGAGGAGTAGGAGTACGAAATCTTTGTTGGCTGTACAAAGGGGTGGTCCAGGGCGAAGGAGGTGCTGGAGAAGTCTTCTATCTGTAAAACAGGCTTTTCTGAGTAGCTGAGCTGCATTGATGTTGTGGGGTCGACCTAAAAGTCCATATAGTTTTCTGTGACTTGCTCTGTGTTTTACTTGTAAGTCCCTTTGAATGTTTGCTTCTGTTGCACTCTGGAACCTTTCATGTGTCAGCAGTTCATTGGTATTGCATTCAGTGAAGATGTTGTTCATGAGTTGTAGTTGTGATAAAGCTCTGTATTGCTCTCTTCTGGCTACAATGGTGAGTTGACGATGAAGTTCGAAAAGCAGGTCCTTTTCAGTTCAGAATAGAATGGTTTTAAACCTTTGCTCCACAACAGTCATGTCTTTACGTGGGGATACAAACTGATGATATTATAGCTAATATGCCAAGCTTGGTGCCCAGGGTTTACAATGTCAGGTTTTCCAATAATATTTACTGTATGCAATCGGCCAGTGTTGGGCCTTCTAGCAGTACAACAGGCTGACAAGGCTGACAAAAAATATAGCTACTAATATTATAAAGAGTTGTATGTGAATTCGTGCACATGATCAGAATGAGTTTGTTTACTGTCCTTTCTTTTGCAGCTGGAGTAGAATCTTGTGGTTAAAAATTACAGCTGGTAGCCAAAATAAAAAAAACAAACAATTGGTATTAAAATACTTGGGGTGGTTCCTTTCCGAGGACCCACCCCAAGTATTTTCTTTCTCTCTCTCTTTCTCTCTCTCTCTCTCTGTTTTTTTTTGTTTTTTGTTTTTTGGCTACCAGCTGTAATTTTTAACTACAAGATTCTACTCCAGCTGCAAAAAAAATGACAGTAAACAAACTCATTGTGCTCATGTAAGTCTTTATATTAGTCATTTTTTAATTTTTTTTCAGTCTGTTGTTCTGCTAGAAGGCCCAACACTGGCCGATTGCATACAGTAAATATTATTGGAAAACCTGACATTGTAAACCCTGAGCACCAAGCATAGAATACTTGGATATCATCAGTTTTTTCCCCTTGACACACTGTGGCATGCTGGCACTTTCTGAAGTAATTGAGAATTAATAGATTAAAACACATATGCACTAGATACTGGCAGTGGAAATGTTCATTTCTTGCTCAAAGAGATGTCATTAATAATGTAGCTATCTAAGGAAATGATAGTTAATAAAGTGCCACCAAATTGTTTTATTTTTTAGTTATACAAAAGACGCTCAATTTATGAAATTACTAGTACTCAGGAATATAGTGAGGTGTTGGTTAGTAAGAAGTTATAACAATTTCCTTTCTACAACATAACAACTCAGTGATGTTGACTTGACAACCTGAAACTATATGATAAAGTTTATATACAATTGCTAAAATAAATCAACCATGAAATGTGTGAATCTTTGTAACAAAGTGATTTTTTATATCTCCCTTTATTATCTTAAGGCTAACAATCTTCTTTCAACTTAATTAGTGTAATTCAATTTGTTACAAGCAGTCACAAAAATTGCATTCAACAGACATAGTAAAAAATGCATCCAAAAACACAATAAGAGAAAATAGCTCTATTTTTTAAACAACTTATTACAAACTGTTCAGTTTATAAGCTATATCTATTGGTTCATCAGTGACAGGGTTGTAAGATTGACTAGTGACGCTGTAGGCTGTTGCTGTTCCTAATTGGCTCTTCAGTTCCATGCTACCGTTTTGCTTGCTTTCGCTTCTATCAGTGACTGTACGGACTTTCTTATTTCTCCAATAACAAAACATTTTCACCAAAATATTCCACATTTCCCTTCTGAAATATATTTGAATGACTGGATTGGCCACTGTGTTGGTAAGAGAAAAAATGAATAATACAGCATCAACTTCTACAGGAACTATAGACACATTTTCATCTCCAATTAGAGCGTAAAATACTGGAGGAAATACGTAAGAAATCCATGAAAATACATTTACAATGAGCAGAGCTCCAAATATACCCACTAAGCTCCGGACTCTGCGATTGTAATCGCTTCGTTCTTGATCAGAGAACTGGGTATCTGTGTTCCTATTCAATACTCTCTTGAGGAAGCCACGAGTGAACAAGAACGTCCACAGAGTAGTGACTAGAATGATAATGATCAGAAACATCGAGTACACCATAAAGACAATAGTAAGAGCACGACTGTCATGGAGGACGAAAGACCGGCAACCTCCAGTTGTGTCAGACCAGTCATAGTCACCCAGACCAAAGATAGGAAAAAGGCACCAAAGAGTTGTTAGCACCTAAAGAAATTCAATAATTAATCAAAACATTTATAAATTTATATCAATATAAAAATGATAGAAACAGTGTATAATATTGACAAATTATTGTCAACCAAGTCTTATTTGCTTCAGGTTCAGTGTCAACTATCAAGCTTGAAACCATCTAGGTTGTATAATTAATTACTGATATAGTGAAAATTCGCCCTTCACATATGACTAACACATACAATAACAATCACTTCATGTCTCATTGCTTACCCAAACTACAATCATAATGACTGTAATGACTTTCCAAGACATTATCTTTGAGTGTAGATGAACTTTCACTATATAAAAGAAACGTTCAATGGACAATACCACTAACACGTGATTGGTCACTGTAATTGAAAGCTCATACACAAAACCATGCATGTGGCAGAGGACTTGTCTTGTGTGGTCTGTGTTTCCAAATATCCACTCATCTGCAGAAGTAGCTACAACGACAAAAGGCATGTAGAGCAGAGCCATGATGAGGTTACTAACAGCCAGGCAGAAGAGGAGGATAGTGGCTCCTTTTTTGAAGTCTCGACAATGACTGAGAGAGTATATGACCACAAAGAGGTTAGCAGGAAGAGCCAGCAGGAGGTGGAGGAGAACAATGAAGGCTATCCCAGGAGCATTCAGTCTTGTATTAAATCTCCAATCAGCATTATCAGGATTATCTAAAGAGCCATTGGTATCACCATAGGAATAGTCATCCATTTTCAAAGACTTGAATATTCAAATAGTGAACTCTAACTATGAATTCAAGCTAAGGACAGCTGGTTATACGATTCCCTTGGCAGGAAAATGAAAATAAAAGTATCTGTGATGTAATTCTCACAGGAAGTGAAACAGCTACAACATTGTCCCTTGGTGTGGAAATAACCTCTGCCAATTCCTAAGGTGCTAACAGGACCATAATTTTAGAATGGATGGCTGTGTTGAGGGACCAGATTCTTACATTGTGCACAATATTGCCATATTGAGCTAATTTTGTAGAGGTGGGTTAGGAAAATTGGGGAAAATAGGGCTTTCAACCACAACATTCTTTTAGCCACAAGCTCCAATTTTTCCTACCCACCTCTACAAAACCTCATTTTTTTCAGGAACAAGTTGAGCAATAGTTTTATTTTTTGCACCAGTTTAGTATGTGTGTATATGAAAAATATTCATAAGTTTGGAAAGGTAACTATTTTATATTATATGAAATATAGGATATAGGATCAAACCTAAATCACACAATTTCACCAAATTAGCTCAATATGGCAATATGGAGCACAATGAAGAATCTGGTCCCTTATCAGAGCCATCCATTCTAAAATTATGGTCCTCTTAGCACCTTAAATCTTCATATCAGACCTTAACTCCACAGATCTGTTGAGAACTGTCTTAAAGCAATTTCACTATCAAAATAATAAAACGGAGGTTAATTAACACCTTATTCATTGGCTACATGACATTGTGGTAAAATATTTAAAAGATGTATGGGATAAGTAATGATGCCTTCATGTCTGTACCAAATTTTGGATCTTTAGTACCTGTAGTTAAAAAGATAATCACCAAATTATTAAAAAAAACTAAAATTCTACTCTTTAAGCCTGTGGCACTGTACATTTATTATAAAGTAAGAATTCATACGCTTAGAAAATAATTAAGAGTAATTATTATTGTATAAGTATGAATGTCCAAAAAAATACTGGCTCTGTGTTCAGATTCAGAGTAGCACTGCCACCAAAAAATGGCAATAATTAGGTAAGTGTGAGTCACTTTATCTAATTGTATCCACAAGTAAACTGGACAAATGGAATAGAAGTGTATTATAAGCTATGCATGAGACTGAGGATACAGGGTGATACGCAAGTTTAATGTCAAAGTTGTATACACTAAATGAAGCAAAAAAGTTAAACAAATATGACAATGAATGTACTTAATTGAATATCACTTAAAGTTCAACTAACTTAAGTTTTTAATAGATGTGGTGAGATTTCCACACATAATTTCACTTCCAAATGTTTCAGTTACAGTATGCAAACTTCAGTTGTTGTTCATTCGTTGCTGCTGCTTATATTGTATCTATAGAGTGTGTAAATCGAAACTACTAACAAAATGGATGACAATTTTGAATAAAAAGGAATGTGAAACTCCAAACAATCTATGAATCTAGAATTGGATAACTACCCAGACCAAAGATAGGAAAAAGACACCAAAGAATTGATAGCACCTAAAGGGTTTCAAGAATGATACATACATATCAACTTGATAAGTCATGACATTTCAATCAATCTAAACTAAAGAAATGATGTACTGATTATGATAAATAAATTACTACAAACTAGGTCTTATTTGCATTGGTTTTCACTGTCACTTTCAAAGACAATAACCTGGGAATCATTAAGAGATGCTAAATAAAATTAATTTAGAACAACAAAAAAGTATAACCTATAGCATACTTAGATTTAGTTGAAGCCATATGATTCATGAATTCTCTCATGCCCTTTATTGCCTCATTACTTACCAACACTGCAGCCATGATAACTGTAATAACTTTCCAAGACATTATCTTTGAGTGTAGATGAACTTTCACAATATAAAAAAAACGTTCAATGGACATTACCACTAACACGTGATTGGTCACTGAAATTAAAAGTTCAAAAATGAATCCATGTATGTCGCAGAGGACTTGTCTTATGTGGTCTGTGTTTCCAAATATCCACTCGTCTGCAGAAGTAGCTACAACGACAAAAGGCATGTAGAGCAGAGCCATGATGAGGTTACTAACAGCCAGGCAGAACAGGAGGATGGTGGCTCCTTTCTTGAAGTCTTGACAATGACTGAGAGAGTGTATGACCACAAAAAGGTTAGCAGGAAGAGCCAACAGGAGGTGGAGGAGAACAATGAAGGCTATTGCTGTAGCATTCAATTCCTTGTCAAAAGTCCAAACAATACCTGGATGGAATTCATCTGTAAAATTTGTCAAAAGTGAGTTCTTATTAGCATTCATTATGAAAACAGCATTCTAAAAAATCTGTGGCTAAGTACGGTATTTATATCACTTCTTTGGCAGGAAAAGGAAAATTAAAGACTGTTCAGATTCACATCTATCAGGAAGTGAAACATGTCCAACAGCAATTATGCTGCTTCTGATGGGGGGAAATCCCTTTACTGTTTCCTGGAAACACTTTCAAATTGCAAGCAGTTTTACTATCAGACTCATTTCCATGATCGAAATGTATAGCTAACTATAATGTTGTGCTCATGTTAGTACTAACTACTACCACTAGCAACAATAAGTTTTTTTTAAAAGTAGAAAGATATGGTATATAACTAGATTAGTTCAAATGCTTAATAGATAAATTCGTACAAGTATATCCTTAGATATCACTTTAATTGCATTCAGCAATAATGTGACATGTTTGTTTTGTAAAAAGCACCATCTCTTTCTTTATATCTTTGTGTGCATGTGTGTACATGCAAGTGTATATGATTAAGCTCATGTTTGAACACCCACGCACATGGAAATGCTTGTGTGTGTGTGTACGTGTGGTAGCTATGTGGTGTATATAGTGGTTGTGTCCTTGGCTCAGGGCCTGAAGTCCCTAGTTCAAGCCCCACTCTGGCAATTTTTCCATCTAGTTTTCCATCAGCCTCCCCCAGCTCCACCGGTCCACCCAGCTGTCATTGGGTACCTGGCATTTGCTGGGGTGCAAATTCAAGACCTTTTCTCACAAAAAAGCAATGGTCCAGGTGGAATTTCGGGTGCCCACTCTACTTGCTGTGAGGAGGATAGGCCTATTCTCCTGCGAGTTCCTAGACCTGCTCCAGGAGCTTTGCTTGCATGGCTCATAGTGCCTTCTTAGTGCACAGGCATCATGGCTCTACCACGTGTGCAAGACCACCAGTGGCAGCAAGAGAATCTGTGTTTGTGTGCACATACCCATTGCATAGGCTCCAACCGTCCCGAAATGTCCGGGACCGTCTCGGATTTGTTAACTTTGTTAACTTTGTCCCCGGTCCGGAAGAGACTACTATTTTTCCCGGAAAGTTACTTTAACCCGCAAAAGGTAAAGGGTGTCTCTACGCGAAATGGGAAAAGATCGTCAGTATCACAAATGCAGGAGTAGATTCACGGTTATTGTAGTGGTTGACATGAGTGATTGTGGTCCTCCTAAGCCTAAAAGAGCCAGAAGACAATGCCATTTTGATTTTAGCTAGCCTCAACAATTCCCTGGTATAGGGAGAAGCTATATAGGTAAAAGAAGTAATAAAGTAGTGGTTATTTACTACTTTCTAGCTAGCACCACAAACTTTGTATAATAATGACTATAAAATAAATACATAAACAAAAGCAACAGCAATTTACTATTACAATGAACAGTCATTTAGTGTAGGGAATAATGTTGGATATATATTTTGATACGTCAAGTACGTCATAATCACTGATTAATACATTAAAAATTCACATTTATCTCTATCTTATCATTTTTCATTTAGTTAATTAGTGGCGGGCGTGGCTATGGTCCCTAAAGCTCCTTTGGAAAAGTTGGAGGGTATGCCATTGAATGTGTGCATTACATATGTATTAATCACAACAAAGTACCACAATACTGATTGCTGCACACGGCCAGGTAGCTAAAATACAATATTTGCACAACCAAGAATTTTATGTAAGGTCTGAGTAGATGTAAGGTCTGAGTAGAAACGGGTTGTGGCTGAATATCTAGTTTGACGACATTGGAGTGTATGCTCGTTCATATACTCGTGAAAAATGTGCTTTGCTTCTGAAGTTGATGTAGTATAATGGCTAATGTGTTCGTGCAGTATTCACCAGAGACAAACACTAGCAGCATTATATGTAGACATAATTATTTATCATATTATACTCATAGAGATCAGTATGAATCAAACTACCCCAATATCTTTCCATGCCATGTCCCCCATGGCATTCTGTAAATCTTCAATTCTTAATTCTTTATTTTCCTCACAAATATGAATAGCAAAATCATTGGGCTTATCTGTATATAGCAATCATTAGCTACTATGACTCTTACTAAGTAAGTATTATTACTATAGAAGCAGCAGATATTGTGGTCTGTGTTTGTGTTGCCATGGGGAAACCAGTATTGGTGATACACCTAGTGAGTGTTGCCCCAGCAAAGAATGAGTGCGCACTGAAAGGCTTAGGATTAAGATAAACTCAACTCAGGATATGTGTCCCTATATTCATCTAATGAGGACTTGGTTATAACCCTTTTGGCACACATTTGCTTTCACCTGAGGGAGTTCTGCTGTCTCTTTGAATTTGACATATTTGTAATCATCTGGTTTTTTGTGTGTATTACATAATTACAGCTATTTCAAAAGTTTGTATATCAGTGCAGATACATCAACCCAGGCTCAGGACCTACAGAGTTAATGCCTTCTCTGGAAAAAGAAGAACAGCAATTGATGCTGAATTGTATTAAACGCAGGACTGGCAATAAAAAATGGGCTAGTCAATCCAGCGTGGAAACTGGTAAAGGAAAGTTCAACAAGAAACACAAAACTATTGACAAGTTCTACTGGAAACATTTTTGTGTGGCTTGTTGGACTATCTATAACCCTTTAAATTAAATTAAAGTTGCGTCAATCAATCCATGAGTCTGTAGTATGAGAGTGATCAAGAAAGTTCAGACGAGGTGATCATGAATGAGAAGTATCTATGGGTGGTGGAGAGCCAGAGGTACACTCGCCTCCAGATATATCAGATTGTGGCACAATGCATGCACATTTATTACACCTTGAAACTCTATCACCATTAAATCTATTGATTGGACATGAATTCAATTCAATTAGTACAACCAATAAACATGAGCTACAAAAAGCTAACTGCATTCCAAAGTCTGTATTAAAACTGCTTCTAGCTAAAATTATGCTGTGCATGATATTATGTGTGCATATAATCTGATAAATACATAATAAGAATACAAATTATTTTCACTTCAGCTGACAATTCTCCAGAAATGCTTAGATGGTGCTGCAGCTTTCTTGAATCATATTGCCAACTATTAGTAGCAGTACTACATATTTAAGAATATAGTTATATTAAGTACTAATAAAGTGAGTTACTCATTTTCTATTAGTCTTAAATCATTAGCTATTTGAGCTAAGTCTATTTTTCATAATTATATTTATACCATTGTATTGTTGAGATGTATGAAGTATTAATGTTCAAATCACAGGAGAAATTGAAAGGTTTCTTCTTAATGTTAGTAGATTAAAGGTGGTTGTCGCAATATTCGTTCAAGGCATAGTAACATTTTCTGGTCTCTAGAATTCAAACAACCCTCACTCATCAGCCATCTACAAAATCTGACTTCATTTCTTTCCATCATCAAAAATATTCCAAGCACTTTCTCTGCTTTTGGGTAGTGATAATTCTTTAGCCTTTTAGCTGCCACAGCCCCAACTCCTGGAAGCTCCTCCACCCCTTTGTCCTTGATAGGCTCTGCCACTAACTGTCTGCACTTTTTGGACGAAGACATTGCACCACGAACGTGGAAGAATCTTCGGAATCTCGTGCCAGACGCTGAAGGTAACATGCACGCTATAGTTCACTGAATGTCACATGCTATAAGCATGCAGCCAATGTTTTGATTACTAGGCTGATAGCTACGGCATTAGGTAGATTGCATCTTGGTAATATACAAAATAATAAACACTCAAACAAAATATAGAGTGATTAACTTCATGGCATTGTGGCAGGGGTGTAGTCACCAGCTAGGAAGTGGTCAGGTTGGATTTTGCTGACTCAGATTATGTCATTCATCATAATTAATACCAAGTAAAGTGTAATAAATGATTGTAATAGTAGCATATTAACAATGAAATATGATAAATTATATGTATCTGAATGTTATGTTGGATGATTGAATGAATGTATTAGATTGTAACACTACAATAGTCTAAATAGCTAGCTAACTGAACTTTGCAAAATTATTCCTTCTACTTTCATTCTTTGAAATATACTCATTGCCTATTACTTTTAAATCTAGTTTATCTGCCATATCCTGGTGATAATGTAAAACCATTAGGTGATTTAACCTAGATTGAGACATTGTGCTTCTCAGATACGATTTTACCCTCCGCAGAGCACTGAACGATCTTTCAGAGGTAGCATTGGTAGCAGGAAGAACAAGTAACAATTTGAACAATTTAGATACTTCTGGAATTAGCACTCTTTGAGCACTAGTTAATGATAACAGTGAAGACTTGATGCTATTTACTGATGGAGTAGTTCCTTCTGACGTGGATTGAAACAATTCTCTCAAAGTGGTCAACTCCGAAATCAGATTTCTTTTGTTGAAGTCATCATTAAAGTATTCACACACTTTATCTATTTCTTCATTGTTAGGCTCTCCAGTGCATGCTTTGAATAAAAGCTGTTCAATATTCGAAAAAATTTTGAAGCCCTTCTGGTCAAATCTTTGCTGAATACTATTTACAGCTAAATCTAAACTCTCAAAAAAATCCTTCTATACTCACTTTTAGCTGATACTGGATGTTCAGCCTGAGCACTTCCATGATCAAATCTTTTGGGTACCTTGCGCTTCCTGTCTAACTGCGGCTCAGCAACATCTAATTCCTGACGTTTAATACCAATTTTCTTCCAGAATAACTCAAAGTTTTCATCTGTTCTCAAAGACTGTAATGTTTTTACTGTCAGCATAGCTACAGCATAACCCTCCACAGTAGAAAGGTTAGTCTGTTGTAGAGTTTGACTGAGCTTGTCAGTATGTCGAAAAATCATTTCTGAAAGGACAATACTGAAAAAAAACTTGAAAGTTTTCATTTGACTTTCAACTCCTCTTATTCTAGCCTTCATTTCAGAGTTAGTTCCTGCACCATAAGCTCTCTCCCACAATTCTTGAACGTTTTCATAATTGTCTATAATACTGGCAAGACTTTCTGCACGAACTGTCCATCTTGTAGGACAAAGAGTACGTATTCCAGAACTTTCACTACCACATTCATTCTTGTACTCTTTCAACATTGCTTCACGTTTAGGGGAAAATTTCAGAAGTTTAATTACTTCTGAACATATGTCAAGACAATCCTTCATTGCTGCTGACTGCTTGATGGTGTCAGCCACACTTAGATTAAGTGCATGGCCATAGCAGTGAGTAAATACTGCACGTGGCTGTATCTCCTGAATTCTTGTGGCCACGCCAGATTTTGCTCCCGCCATAGTGCTGCAGCCATCGTAACACTGCCCCCTCAGTTTAGAGAAGGGAATTTGAAATCTCAAGAAAATATCTTTGATAGCATTTACGATACTCAATGCATCAATCGATAGCATGTAATGAAAACCCAAAAATTCCTCTGAAACTTCAAACTTATCACTAACCCATCGCATAACTATAGTGAGCTGTTCTTTGTTTGACTTATCAGTAGTCTCATCTGCCATGAGTGTGATAAAGGGTGAGGAACGAACTAGCTCCAATCGATCTCTTAACACTTTGTTTGCCATCAGTTGCAGCATTTCATTTTGATTTTCAGGAGAAACATGCTTATGAGAACTTTTTTCTAGCCATTTCAGCATTTTAGGTTTGTCTTGAGCTCTCAACTTCAGAAGTTGCACCAGATTGCTTGATTCATCACTATTTTGCCCACGCAAAGCCAAACCTTGTCTTGCCAAAAACCATACACTGGATAATATTAAGTGTAACATCTCCGTTGCTTCTTCCCTCGCTTTTTTATGTTCTAAAATAAGCATTTCATCCAAGCTCTTACTAGTGCTTGGAAGTGTTACTACAGCTTCAATAGCTTCTGTATGGCATTTGGACTGGGCATGCTTTATAAATGCAAGCATCTTTCCAGTTAGTATAACACTTACTAACCTATAAATACAGTTTTATGAATAGAGCAATAATAATTATTATAATAATAATAATAAACCTAATAACTATAGTTATTACCGTACTAATAGTACTGCTTGTAGGAATAATAATAAACCTACTAACTATAGGTATTAGAGTATTAATAATAATACTAATATTAATAATACTAATACTAATGCTAATAATACTAATTAATAATAATCTAACTAACTATAGCTATGTCACTTACAAATGAATCTGCAGCATTATTACTGGTTAGAAAAAGATTCTTCCTAGCAGCAGTCACACAAGGGTGGCAAAACATTGCATCAATACCTTCATCGTAGTGAAGAAAGGGCCATGCTGAAAACCAGCGACTCTGTGCGGAGCATTGCACTGGCTTAGCCTTTCCGAATAATCTCTTCGGAAACTTAAAGTCCAAAGGTTGATGTGGCTTCTCAGGGAGAGTAGGAATAGAACACTTGGATGGCTTTTCGGCCATATCGATCAACCGCACTAAACCTCAACTGACAAGTCTACCGGAATTTAGCATCGGTAATGGTCGTCATATTTTCGGTAAAGATCGTTTTATGTTTAGAAAAGTGGTCCGGTTGTTTCCGGACCAACCGGA
>WLWD01006373.1_pt1 | contig 53693 bp, 24 predicted proteins | sample 6712731 | NCBI WGS metagenome assembly WLWD01 (sample SAMN12718690, study PRJNA576275) | sponge metagenome | isolation source: marine sponge | host: Mycale hentscheli | place: New Zealand: South Island, Marlborough, Capsize Point | collected 2014-11-01
GCTGTGGAAATTTGGTTTGTACATATTGTATTGTGTGGAACCTTACCATACTCATTATCAATACAGCTTTCCTCCCAAAGATGTCTGAGGAAGCCCCGATAATGGGAGACACCAGGAATTGAAGCAGAGAAAACATGGAGCCCAACAGCCCTGCAAGTACCAGACCACACAGTCATAACCCCTTCTCCTTCTCGATCAAACACACACACACACACTCACACACACTCACACACACACACACCCATGAATATGTACAAATGTCTTACCTCCAAGCAAAACAAGATTGAATCTTTCTTCTTCAGGTGCTCCAATGAAGTTACGAAAGACGTCAACTTTATCTATAAGAAACGAATAGAGTCCACCCTAAAAGAAATAAAGTATTAAATTGATCAAAATGATTTTGCTAGAAATGTAATCATAATGATTAATCCTCTCTATACTATGAACTCTAGTCAAATTCAGGCACCAGAAAAGAAGCTAGATACGAGCTGCACTAACCTGGTCTTCTTTGCTGTAATACTCTAACATAGAAGGAATCAGGGGCAGAATGACGGTGAATCCAAGTAAATCTATTAGCAGGGAAAGAAATAGTACCAGAAGAGTCCAGTGTGACCCTGCATTATTCTGTTGCACATGAACCATGCCTCTGTTGACGCGCTATTACAGACTCAAGTAGCAGTCAGGATGGGAAGAGTCTGTAAACTTCGCAGGTTATCATTCGTTTGAGCTACTCAGCGGTTTTTTCTAATGTTGACGATTCTTTACATGTCCGCAGGTCATGGACCGTTGTTAGTCTCGCGTAGCCAGACCCTTTACCAATCGCTGCGCGGGAAAAGCGTAGCGATTGGTAAAGGGTCTGGCTACGCGAGACTAGACCGCCGCCGCCTCATACATACATACGTACATACATACAATGTAGTCTCGCGAGCCACAAGGCCTTAAGCAAACTTCTTGTGGTAGAAAGTTGCTTCAATCAACACTTACAGCAACAATGAAGTGTGCACTAGTAATGTGAGAGGTGAGATATAGGATAAGTTTGAGAATATTAGGCTCTCCACCCTCAAGAAACTTTTGTGATGCCCTAGGAATCAGTTGTCTCAAGATCTCACTAAATAAATTTAGATTTCTCAGTGCAAAAATAGCCGATCAATTATAACATAGAAAGGATAGTTGCTTCAACCGTCCATACAATACTAATGAGGACATTGAGTTTTTGAAAGTAATTGTGGTGGTGTAATTTAATCCTAACTACCAATAATACATTACCCTCCCCCCCCTCTAGTCCAGTGGGAAATTGTACTTTTGATGCAATATTGTGACAGAGTGAACCAAAGCATAGTGTTTGTTGAAGGTATGTACAGCAATATTAGAAGGGGTACCATCCAGATTATTTCGGCTTATGGAGCCTTCTAGTGGTTACTGCCACTAATTCAATTATGACTACACCTTCACACCTCTCAAGTACAACTCACATGTCACAGAAATTGTCCAACACCAACTAACATTCCCAGGGGCTGTGCCCAACCACACAATGATCTCATGTTCTGTATCATCTGTTTATACAAAGTTCCTTATTCAGTCACCCTCATTCAGTTCAGTAACCACTAGAAGGCTCCACAAGCTGAAATATTATGGTTTTATTCTACTGAAATAAATTCTCTGAAACTTGCTACACCTGGCTAGCTATCAGGATAGCTAGTTCTATTAAATAGTCTAGCTGCCTGTAATATCAGGTGACTCCTAATTATAGTATTAAACCACAATACATTATAATAAACAATTTATATTGAGCTCTTTTACATAATTAACTGTTAATCAAAATTTCACACTTTAAAAAGTTTGTTTTGTCACAATAATTTTTCTTATATGCTGGACTACTCCCCCTTCGTTACTAGTCAACAAAAGATGAATGACTACATTCTATATGCGTAAACCCATTTAGTTTAGTAGTAGTATTAACCTATCATCGCAAAACCAGTGAATAACTTGGTGATTTTGGTTTAGCTAGAACATTGAAAAGATCTCTTCCGTGTGACTGCATTTGTGTGCACATAATGGTGTCTGTTCTTTGTATTGATTTTTGTAGTAGTATCTATTATAATATTTTATGAGTAGTGAAAAAGTACTCATGTAATTAATGAAACTGAAACCATTGGTGGTTTGCATGTCTAAATTAGCTTATCACTCTGTCATTTTTACCCTGCCAGTATACTTAGGGCTACAACCAAAATGTATCCAGCATTGAGTATGCAGCTGTAGTATCTTCTTAACATCCTTAGCTATCTTTGTGGTGCTCTGGAACACAAATCACCAATAAAAAGCAGATCCAACTCTCTCCCTGCCCCTCCCTCCTGTTTGAATATTGTAAATGATTCATTATGGTATCCTGGAATTCAAATCACAAGAATCAAGAAAGAAAGAAAAAACACTAAACACACACACACACAAACAACAAAAAACAACAATAAACATACAAAAAGCAACACTGTTAATGCAAAAGCTATGTTATCTAGATATACACTTTTGAAAAGTAAGTCACCATGGTAATAATGCCTGAAAATTTCTAATTTCAAAGAATAGCTACATATGCTTTGGGGATTTATGAATTAGTAGCAATTCAGGAGCAGCACCAATGAATCTACATGTGCATATTATTGTCAATGAATTTAGATAAGAGGTATTTTAATAAAATTCACACACAGCTATTGTCTACCACACACATGTACAGACAGCAATTTTAGCTGTAGTATTTAACCAGTCATGCAAGTCCTATACTAGTATTAAAAATGGCGAAGCCAATTTGTTCGATTACTACTTAAATTGGATTTGTGTCTACACACAAGCAATTGTTACATGTGTACCTGTACATGCTCATATGTATTAGCTATACAATTGTAATATGAATATTGATTATAGTTTGCATAGCTACTATTGTAAATTAAACAGCATTCAATATTAAAAAAATTGAGCCTTTTGACTCCGAATTAAAACAATGCTTATGGAGTGAAAATAAGACATTAGCTACTTATATTGGTTAATATTTCATATCAATAGCTAGCTGGCTATGTAAACGTTATAAGAACACAATATTCACTTCAGGATGACTTCCTTCATCTTGCTCTTCCTTCATTTCGACTTCTTGTGTCTCTTCACTTGAAGAATGAAACAAGCAAAACATAATCAATACTTTCAGTTTGTGCAAACCAAAATAGAACACTAAATGGATGAATGGAAACAACACAAATACGGAAGCCAAACTCACACCAATGGCCAGTCCTAAATCTTTACCATAATCTGTAACCGGATAAACTGGAGTTTGTGTACCTGCATAATACAATCCATTGACTAATGCGTAAGCGGCTGCAAGAATCATTGGATAGATAAAGTGAAGGGTATTCACGGGAACTCCAGATATACAGAAATCAATAATGGCTACGATGGCATTAACTAGATGAGTATTTGCATTGATTCCACTCACGGGACCACCGCTGTAGATAGTGGCCCAGTAGAGCACGCACACGCACACTGTTATGGTGAACGCTACGGAGGTTACCAACCAGTGGACGGCCTGATACCAACTGAGGTTACTACTGGTGTATCCGCAGCACCCAAGTGGTGCACTATATTTGCACTGGTACTTGTGAACGAATTCTTCCTCTGGTTTCTTGCAGACAAAGTGGACTGAAATAAATTTAGCAGTGACTGATAAGGCCGACACGATGAGGGACAAATTGAAGGCAATGAAGGCCCAATGAGTCAGGAAGATCAGGTATCGAGAGTCAGGAGACCCATGTATGGAAATTATCTGCCAGCTCAAAAAGTAGAACATGAGAAACCACCGGTACACTACGTAAAGCACCTGGAAAGGCCACTTGTATGGTAGCCACTACAAAGAAAAAAGTGATCTTACAAGAAAGGTAAGGAGGACAAGCTGCTTACCGGGGTGTACGTGAATAATTTCCAGTCATGGTGATAAAAGCAAAGAGCGGAGTAATGCCAATCTAACAGGCACAACTTGCAGCACTTCTTACCCATCGCGTAACTCTATCTAGGTAGAACGCCTGCGTTCTATATACATATACATATGCATATACTTGGGAGGTGTGAAGGTGTAGTCATAATTTAATTAGTGGGCTGCCACTAATTCAATTATGACTACACCTTCACCCCTCCCAACTACAACTCACATGTCACAGAAATTGTCCAACACCAACTAACAATACCAGGGGCTGTGCCCAACCACACAATGATCTCATGTTCTGTATCATCTGTTTATACAAAGTTCCTTGTTCAGTCTCCCTCATTCAGTTCAGTAACCACTAGAAGGCTCCACAAGCCGAAATATTATGGTTTTATTCTACTGAAATAAATTCTCTGAAACTTGCTACACCTGGCTAGCTATCAGGGATAGCTAGTTCTTATAAAATAATCTAGCTGCCTGTAATATCAGGTGACTCCTAATCATTAACATTAAAGTAGTAAACCACAATACATTATAATAAACAATTTATATTGAGCTCTTTTACATAATTAACTGTTAATCAAAATTTCACACTTTAAAAAATTCGTTTTAATTAAACAATTTTTTTGGCACCCTTACTGAAAAACTCTTTTTTTTAGCTATACCTTCTGATACTGTTATATATGCCAAACCGAACCTGCATACCAAGTTTCATGCTTTGGTCCACTCTGTCACAATAATTTTTCTTATCTGCTGGACTACTCACCCTTCGTTACTGGTCAACAAAAGATGAATGACTACATTCTATATGTGTAAACCCATTTAGTTTAGTAGTAGTAGTGTTAACCTATCATCGCAAAACCAGTGAATAACTTGGTGATTTTGGTTTACTAGAACATTGAAAAGATCTCTTCCGTGTGACTGCATTTGTGTGCACATAATGGTGTCTGTTCTTTGTAGTAGCATCTATTACAATGTATAGTATTTTATGAGTATACTCATATCATGTAATTAATGAAACTGAGACCATTGGTGGTTTGCATGTCTAAATTCGCTTATCACTCTGTGTTATTTTTACCTTGCCAGTATACTTAGGGCTACAACCAAAATGTATCCAGTATTGAGAATGCAGCTGTAGTACCTTCTTAACATCCTTAGCTATCTTTGTGGTGCTCCGGAACACAAATCACCAATAAAAAGCAGATCCAACTCCTGTTTGAATATTGTAAATGATTTATTATGGTATCCTGTAATTCAAATCACAAGAATCAAGAAAGAAAGAAAAAACACTAAACACACACACACACAAACAACAACAACAACAACACCAATAAACATACAAAGAGCAACACTGTTAATGCAAAAGCTATGTTATCTAGATATACACTTTTGAAAAGTAAGTCACCATGATGGTATTAATGCCTGAAAATTTCTAATTTCAAAGAATAGCTACATCTTTGGGGATTTATGAATTAGTAGTAATTAACCCTCAGCGTGCATGCGCCCAGAGGGTTACAGTAGTCATCCTGTCTGTGTGCCATTCATTCAACAACGGATCTTGAAGACGACGGCCTTCCAGGCTCTGAAACGATGTAGAGATAATCCCACCGCACGTAATAATCACGTGAGCTGAAAATTGCAGCTAGAGAGTGGCCGGTTGGCTTGTAGTGTACTACTGCAGTTGCAATTGTCGCGCTTCACGCGTGTGTAAGGGGGCTCTAGAGTTGAGTTATATACCGCGGAGCTGATCTATTTTAACCTAGAGGCGTTCCCTTCGCTCTGTTGTTTGCTTCTTTCTTTGTATCGCCGTAAGTAGTAACTGTCTGTGTGTAAATGCTAAAGGTTTGAAATAATTTTTAACAGACAATCGCTTCTACTGCTGATCTCTGGTGGACATACACTGAGGGTTCGCACCTCCTGGTGCTTCATTCAGGAGCAGCACCAATGAATCTACACATGCATATTATTGTCAATGAATTTAGATAAGAGGTATTTTAATAAAATTCACACACAGCTATTGTCTACCACACACATGTACACACAGCAATTTTAGCTGTAGTATTTAATCATGCAAGTCCTATACTATTATATTAAGAATGGCGAAGCCAATTTGTTCGATTACTACTTAAATTGGATTTGTGTCTACACACAAGCAATTGTTACATGTGTACCTGTACATGCTCATATGTATTAGCTATACAATTGTAATATGAATATTGATTATAGTTTGCATAGCTACTATTGTAAATTAAACAGCATTCAATATAAAAAAAATTGAGCCTTTTGACTCCGTATTAAAACAATGCTTATGGAGTGAAAATAAGACATTAGCTACTTATATTGGTTAATATTTCATATCAATAGCTAGCTGGCTGTGTAAACGTTATAAGAACACAATATTCACACTTCAGGATGACTTCCTTCATCTTGCTCTTCTTTCATTTCGACTTCTTGTGTCTCTTCACTTGAAGAATGAAACAAGCAAAACATAATCAATACTTTCAGTTTGTGCAGACCATAATAGAACACTAAATGGATGAATGGCAACAACACAAATATGGAAGCCAAACTCACACCAATGGCCAGTCCTAAATTTTTACCATAGTCTGTAACCGGATAAACTGGAGTTTGTGTGCCTGCATAATACAATCCATTGACTAATGTGTAAGCGGCTGCAAAAATCATTGGATAGATAACGTGAAGGGTATTCACGGGAACTCCAGATATACAGAAATCAATAATGGCTACGATGGCATTAACTAGATGAGTATTTGCATTGATTCCACTCACAGGACCACCGCTGTAGATAGTGGCCCAGTAGAGCACGAACACGCACACTGTCGTGGAGAACGCTACGGAGGTTACCAACCAGTGGACGGCCTGATACCAACTGAGGTTACTACTGGTGTATCCGCAGCACCCAAGTGGTGCACTATATTTACACTGGTACTTGTCAGCGAATTCTTCCTCTGGTTTCTTGCAGACAAAGTGGACTGAAATAAATTTAGCAGTGACTGATAAGGCCGACACGATGAGGGACAAATTGAAGGCAATGAAGGCCCAATGAGTCAGGAAGATCAGGTACCGAGAGTCAGGAAACCCATGTATTGAAATTATCTGCCAGCTCAAGAAGTAGAACATGAGAAACCACCGGTACACTACGTAAAGCACCTGGAAAGGCCACTTGTATGGTAGCCACTACAAAAAAAAATGTGATCTTACAAGAAAGGTAAGGAGGACAAGCTGCTTACCGGGGTGTACGTGAATAATTTCCAGTCATGGTGATAAAAGCAAAGAGCGGAGTAATGCCAATCCAACAGGCACAACTTGCAGCACTTCTTACCCATCGCGTAACTCTATCTAGGCTCAACGCCGCAATTGCGCAGAACGCCTGCGTTCTATATACATATACATATACATATACTTGGGAGGTGTGAAGGTGTAGTCATAATTTAATTAGTGGCAGGCCACTAATTCAATTATGACTACACCTTCACACCTCCCAAGTACAACTCACATGTCACAGAAATTGTCCAACACCAACTAACATTCCCAGGGGCTGTGCCCAACCACACAATGATCTCATGTTCTGTATGTTATGAACTTTATCATCGGAATAATAGGGCCTACAACAATAGGCTTTTAACAGCTTAGAATCACAACACACAAAAGAAAGGTAAAGGGCGGCATACTATGAATACAGCGGCATACTATGAATACAGCATGTTATGAATGTGGTAAGGTGAGGTACAATAAGCGGTAATGATATACATAATGCACAAATAAGTTCCACATCATTCGCCCCTCACTTTAAGAAGTTTCGGTAGTAGCCGGGTTGTAGTAGTCAGGTAGGTGTCTCTGGTGCTGAGAACGTCGCAGTATTTTGGGTTCACTTGTGGGGGCAGGAGTTGGGGCAGTGTCAGCTGGAGTAACATTATTTTCAAGTGGCACGACATCATTGGTAGAAGAAGTATCCTCTGAGGAATGTTGAGGAGCATCCGCTTTGTTGGTGCCACCGGCTCTGCTTGCTGGCCAGTCAGGACGACTGCTGTTCTCAGATGAACTACTCTCTACTGGGGTTTCATTACTGTTCCCACAAGGGGCTAAGTGTCGTATAGACACAGTAGTTTCCCTTCCATCAGCATGTCGTATGTGGGCATATTGTGGGTTTGCCTGTAGCAGCTGAACCTCATCTACCAAGGGGTCAGTTTTATTAGCACGCACATGACGCTTGAGGAGGACTGGACCAGGTGTGGAAAGCCAAGTTGGAACCGATCCTCCAGTAGACGATCGCCTCTCAAATCTGAAGAATCTCTCATGTGGCGTGTTATTAGTAGCTGTACACAGTAGAGATCTTATGGAATGTAGAGCATCGGGGAGCACATCTTGCCAGTGTGTAACAGGTAGTCCACGAGTCTCCAAGGCCATCCTTATAGTCTTCCAGATAGTACCATTGTACCTTTCTACTTGGCCATTACACGCAGGGTTGTACGGAGTAGTACGGCTGGTGGCCACGCCTCGACTCATGAGGAACTGACGAAGCTCTTCACTCATGAAAGAGGAGCCCCTATCTGAGTGGATATAAGCTGGCATTCCGAAGAGAGAAAAGAGCTGACATAGGCACTTAATCACTGTAGTAGTACTGACATCTTTGCAAGGGAACACAAACGGGAAGCGGCTATACTCGTCTATGACATTGAGGAAATATGTGTTCTGATTGTTAGACTTAAGCGGTCCTTTGAAGTCGATATTTAGCCGCTCAAACGGTTGGGTGGCTTTGATCAGATGGGCTTGAACTGGTGAATAAAACTGGGGCTTGTGCTCTGCACACACCTGGCAGGCCCTCGTCATCTGCCTCACATCGTCAATTGAATACGGTAAGTTGCGAGTCTTCACGAAGTGAAACATGCGGGTAACTCCTGGGTGGCAGAGGGACTTATGGAGTTTGTGTAGGGCCCCAGAAGACGGAAGTGTAGCACAAAAGTCTCGTGACAAGGTGTCTGGAGGAACATTCTCAGCCCCCGGACGGTATACTATATTGAAGGCATAGCATGACAGCTCCGTTCTCCACCTCATAATCTTATCATTTTTAATTTTTCCCCTCTGTTTGTTGTCAAACATATAAGCAACTGACCGCTGATCAGTAGTAATAGTGAAGTGTCGACCAGTGAGGTAATGCCTCCAGTGACGAACTGCCTCAATGATTGCCTTTGCCTCTTTCTCCACTGATGCGTGGCTTATCTCGGGGCTATGCTACATACAAGAAAAGAAAGCTACCGGACGTCCATTCTGGTTGAGAGTGGCAGCTATGGCATAGTCAGACGCATCCGTTTCTACCTCGAATGGAATATCCTCGTTAATAGCACTAAAAACTGAGTTAGCTATGTCAGTTTTGAGACTTTCAAAAACAGTTTGGGCATCCTGTGACATCGGGAAAGTAGATGTTGTGGTAAGTGGGCGAATCTTCTCAGAGTAGCCCTGGATCCATTGAGAGTAGTGAGAAAAAAATCCAAGAATCCGACGAAGACTTTTCATATCATTAGGGGCTTGAAGTTCCAAGAGAGGACGTAGACGATCAGGATCAGGTCTTATCTGACCATTCTCGATAATATAGCCAAGAATAGGGAGCCGCCGAGTAGAAAAAATACTTTTATCGTGGTTGTAAGTAATCTGCCGGTCAGCAACCACGTCCTGGAACCGCCTCAAATTCTCGTCATGCTCATCCTGATCTTTCCCACATATGGTGACATTATCCAGATTGGCAAAAGTACCCTGTAGATTCTCACTGGCGATAATTTCCATTATGATCCTCTGGAAACACGCCACCCCATTAGTCACCCCGAATGGAATCCGTGTAAACTGAAACAGTGCATCCCCTGCCTGGAAAGCAGTGTAGGGCTTGTCACTCTCTTTGATACTGACCTGATGATAAGCACTACGTAAGTCGATGGTGCTAAACACTCTGTATTGGGCAATGGCATTGATGGTATCATCAATCCGTGGTAACGGGTACGCATCTAAGAGAGTAAAATGGTTGATAGTCTGTGAATAATCAATAACCATTCTTGTCTTATGATTCTCGTTATGAGTCACCACAACTTGTGCTCTCCAGGGCGAGTTACTTGGCTCAATAATTCCTTCAGCAAGTAGGCGCTGCACTTCGGAATCGATAAATTTCCTGTCTTCATGGCTATATCTTCGCGACTTTGTAGCAATTGGACGAACGTCAGACGACAGATTGGCAAACAAGTCTGGCGATTCTACCTTCAAAGTAGTCAGACCACAGACCATGAGAGGTGGCTTTGGTCCACCATGATGAAAGCTAATACTCTCATGCTGTTCTTGGAAATCTAGTCCAAGAATCAAGTCTGCACAAAGACATGACAAGACAGACAGACGAAGGTTAGAGTATGTCTTACCATCTAACTCCAAACTGACTACACAATACCCCAGGGTTTTAGCCGAGAGCGAGGACTGAGCCATAGAAATACTCTTAACATCGGGATATTTACGGAGTTTAAGGGAATCAGCAAGGTAGGGCTGAATAAAGCTCTCGGAACTGCAGGAGTCTATCAGGGCCCTGACGTGCACACCATTGATAGTAACCTCCATGCTTGATTTGATGAGAGTAGGTGGAGTGGGAGAATGGATGGCTGCAAGTGTAGGATGCGTAGATGCAACGGTATCTGGGTGGCTCACCGGGTTAGACTTGCATACCTTAGCAAAGTGCCCCTTTTTCTGACACCGCCTGCAAGTGGCATCTTTAGCAGGACATTTATACCGAGGATGTTTGTTATATCCACAAAAGTGACATTTGGGACCTGTGGCAGCCGCTATGGTGCACTCCCTATCATCCACAAACTCACCAGAATGTGGAGAAGATGGGGTGACAGTAGCGGCAGGGAACGAAGGAGGGTTAGATACTACGTAAGAGTCAGAACTTTTCTGAGCCGCATCCAGAGACCGGGCCTTAGTAAACATGCTTTTCAAATCAAGAGTGGTACTCTCCAGTAAACGCTGACGAATTGAATTGGACTGTAAACCTCTGATGAGGGCCTGGAGGAATCCATCCAATGTCTCCCCGCTTTGCTGACGTCGGGTGGCCAACATATGGCGGGCAAATATTTCGTTGGTGGGCTTTATGTAGAGAGACTTCAAGGTCGCCAGAGCATCATCATAGCTGTCACAATTCCCAATATACTCGAAGATTCGTGGGCTAACGTAATTGGTTAAAACCTGCAATTTATTGAGACCTTCAGCGGGGAGGACGGAAATGAAATTCTCGAAAGTTCGAACTCAGTGCACCCATTCCTTCTCAGCCGCACTCGAACCCGGATAGGTATCCAGCCTGCTGGGACGTAAGAGTTTGTCCATGATTATAAGCTTACTATGAATACAGCATGTTATGAATGTGGTAAGGTGAGGTACAATAAGCGGTAATTATATACATAATGCACAAATAAGTTCCACATCACTGTATCATCTGTTTATACAAAGTTCCTTGTTCAGTCACCCTCATTCAGTTCAGTAACCACTAGAAGGCGAAATATTATGGTTTTATTCTACTGAAATAAATTCTCTGAAACTTGCTACACCTGGCTAGCTATAGGGTAGCTAGTTCTATAAAATAGTCTAGCTGCCTGTACTATCAGGTGACTCCTAATTATTAACATTCAAGTATTAAACCACAATACATTATAATAAACAATTTATATTGAGCTCTTTTACATAATTAACTGTTACACTTTAAAAAAAATTGTTGGCATCCCTTCTGATACTGTTATATATGCCAAACCGAACCTGCATACCAAGTTTCATGCTTTGATCCACTCTGTCACAATAATTTTTCTTATCTGCTGGACTACTCCCCCTTTGTTACTAGTCAACAAAAGATGAATGACTACATTCTATATGCGTAAACCCATTTAGTTTAGTAGTAGTGTTAACCTATCATCGCAAAACCAGTGAATAACTTGGTGATTTTGGTTTAGCTAGAACATTGAAGAGATCTCTTCCGTGGTGACTGCATTTGTGTGCACATAATGGTGTCTGTTCTTTGTATTGATTTTTGTAGTAGTATCTATTATAATATTTTATGAGTAGTGAAAGTACTCATGTAATTAATGAAACTGAAACCATTGGTGGTTTGCATGTCTAAATTAGCTTATCACTCTGTTTACCCTGCCAGTATACTTAGGGCTACAACCAAAATGTATCCAGCATTGAGTATGCAGCTGTAGTATCTTCTTAACATCCTTAGCTATCTTTGTGGTGCTCCGGAACACAAATCACCAATAAAAAGCAGATCCAACCCTCTCCCTGCCCCTCCCTCCTGTTTGAATATTGTAAATGATTCATTATGGTATCCTGGAATTCAAATCACAGGAATCAAGAAAGAAAGGAAAAAAACACTAAACATACACCACACACAAACAACAACAACAACAATAAACATACAAAAAGCAACACTGTTAACGCAAAAGCTATGTTATCTAGATATACACTTTTGAAAAGTAAGTCACCATGGTATTAATTCCTGAAAATTTCTAATTTCAAAAAATAGCTACATATGCTTTGGGGATTTATGAATTAGTAGTAATTCAGGAGCAGCACCAATGAATCTACACATGCATATTATTGTCAATGAATTTAGATAAGAGGTATTTTAATAAAATTCACACACAGCTATTGTCTACCACACACAAGTACACACAGCAATTTTAGCTGTAGTATTTAACCAGTCATGCAAGTCCTATACTATTATATTAAGAATGGCAAAGCCAATTTGTTCGATTACTACTTAAATTGGATTTGTGTACACACAAGCAATTGTTACATGTGTACCTGTACATGCTCATATGTATTAGCTATACAATTGTAATATGAATATTGATTATAGTTTGCATAGCTACTATTGTAAATTGAACAGCATTCAATATATAAAAAAATTGAGCCTTTTGACTCCGTATTAAAACAATGCTTATGGAGTGAAAATAAGACATTAGCTACTTATATTGGTTAATATTTCATATCAATAGCTTGCTGGCTATGTAAACGTTATAAGAACACAATATTCACACTTCAGGATGATTTCCTTCATCTTGCTCTTCTTTCATTTCGACTTCTTGTGTCTCTTCACTTGAAGAATGAAACAAGCAAAACATAATCAATACTTTCAGTTTGTGCAGACCATAATAGAACACTAAATGGATGAATGGCAACAACACAAATATGGAAGCCAAACTCACACCAATGGCCAGTCCTAAATTTTTACCATAGTCTGTAACTGGATAAACTGGAGTTTGTGTACCTGCATAATACAATCCATTGACTAATGTGTAAGCGGCTGCAAAAATCATTGGATAGATAACGTGAAGGGTATTCACGGGAACTCCAGAAATACAGAAATCAATAATGGCTACGATGGCATTAACTAGATGAGTATTTGCATTGATTCCACTCACAGGACCACCGCTGTAGATAGTGGCCCAGTAGAGCACGAACACGCACACTGTCGTGGAGAACGCTACGGAGGTTACCAACCAGTGGACGGCCTGATACCAACTGAGGTTACTACTGGTGTATCCGCAGCACCCAAGTGGTGCACTATATTTACACTGGTACTTGTCAGAGAATTCTTCCTCTGGTTTCTTGCAGACAAAGTGGACTGAAATAAATTTAGCAGTGACTGATAAGGCCGACACGATGAGGGACAAATTGAAGGCAATGAAGGCCCAATGAGTCAGGAAGATCAGGTACCGAGAGTCAGGAAACCCATGTATTGAAATTATCTGCCAGCTCAAGAAGTAGAACATGAGAAACCACCGGTACACTACGTAAAGCACCTGGAAAGGCCACTTGTATGGTAGCCACTACAAAAAAAAATGTGATCTTACAAGAAAGGTAAGGAGGACAAGCTGCTTACCGGGGTGTACGTGAATAATTTCCAGTCATGGTGATAAAAGCAAAGAGCGGAGTAATGCCAATCCAACAGGCACAACTTGCAGCACTTCTTACCCATTGCGTAACTCTATCTAGGCTCAACGCCGGTCACAGGACCACGGCTCCACACGACAATTCCTCCCCCGGAAGTGAGGCCCTAAGGGTGTGAGAGCTCCCACCCAGGACAGGAGCTCCACCCCCCTAGGGTAAGGCCTTTCCCACTCTGCACCCGGTTCAGGAACTTTTTGAGGAAATCGTTTCCTATTCAAAACGGCTCATTGGTGGTAATTATTTCCATCAAAAAGTTCCGCATAGAAGGAGTGGCTAATCTGGAATAGTCCACTCCCAACCTGGAATAATTAATAATTCGATTCTTTCTGAGAGGGGTTGGGACTACTACTTGCGTTCCCTTTTTAGCTGCTGGGGTTTTTCTTCACGATGTCCTTCCGTAGGCAGTATAGCCTTGATAGCCATAAATTAACTCGGCATACGTCTGGAAGAGTATCGAAGACTGTCATTCATCGCGGTTGTAGTAGCGGAGCCAAACAGGAGGTTGTTGCGAGCTCGGCTTCCAATTCCGATAGTGGCTCTCTCTTGACAGACTCTCTCTTGACAGAAAATCTGGCTGGTATTGAGCCAAGTCACCATGAGCTTGAAACTAAGTCAAGTATATTGGGGTGGAACAAAATCAGGAGTGGTTTACTGACAGCATTTACAAAGTCAGAATGTATGGCTGTTAGTCAGATTTGTTCTGTCTGCTTAGTTCCTGCACTGATTCGTTGTCAGGAGTGTGGTCCTGGAACTTATTATTGCATCCAATGTTTTGGTGATGAACATACCACAAAAAATATTTTTCATGCTGCAGAAAAATGGGAGGTGAGGTTTGACTATAGTATACATATATTATGCAACTAAGGCTATGTGGAGCTAAACTATCATCTAAAAAATATGAATTTTAGTATGCATGACCAGCGTAAGATTGCAAACTAGCAAGTATAATGTAATCATTGAATGTTGTGGCCATTATTGGCTGTTCACGTCTTTAGTCCTGGCTCTCATTGAATCAATATTTATCATTAAGATTTTTGTCAGTTTAATCAATCAGCATTATCTATTATTGCTTTTTATTCTATTTAATTACCTAGGGAATGAAAATTAATGCCTAATGATGTGTGTATACCTTCACATGTGACCATATTAAACTTAGTAAATCGACCATTCAAAATGTATGGGAAAACTCCCTGTTCAATTGAAATTGCACGGGGAAACTTAAGTGAAACAGTAATAGGTACATGCATGCAGGTTTAGCCTTGGAAACATACAGTTGGAGTAGTTTCTAGTAGGAGATAATGTCATTCTTTAGTGCTGAAGTTCTACCCGTATTAGATGGAAATTTTTTTCCACATATTAAAAGGAGCCATAGATTGAAAACGAAATTCCAGAGGAAGCTAATCCTTAAATACAGAGATAGTGAGTGAAGGATACACTGTAGCTACAAGTGCAAATGATTTTTAAAAAGCTGACCTATTATTAGCGAGTGTTAACATTGGTAACCTGTGCTATTAGGGATCAATAGCACCCGTAAAGCAGTTGAAATAGCACTTGGCTTCATTTCATGCTATTTCAATCGCGTTACTTGTGCTAATAATCCAGAATAGCACTGTTTCCAGCACAAATATCAAGCGAGCTAGTATAGCTTTAATTAGCAAAATTCTGAAAAGTTTAAACTTAAAAAAAAACTGTGACATGATTAGAGGAGTGGGCAATAAAAGGGGTTGCATGTTCCATAACAATGTGTGAAGTGATACTTTATGTACATACATTTTGAATTTATTTTTTGTTCTTATGTTCTTTTTTACGACTGTATTAACGTAATTATTGTTCCATTTTATTTATAGGAAGATCATTATAGATCAGTGGATTGTGGTCAAAAAAAGTACATTTATGGAACGTTCCATGACTGTTGCAATAAAAAAGAAGTGTCTTTACAGTGTATTGATGAACGTGGTAAGTTTGAAAATCATGCTTTGGTAGAGTGTTCTAATGGAAACTTAGTATGTGGAATAAGCTGGTCAATTGCATGTTCAGTAGATTACAATTTCGTTGCTGTGTTGAAAAGCAAGGCTGTACTAAAGGAAGAACCCACTGCTAGTAGCCTTGTGTTTATTCTAGTAATGTAAAAAGTAAGCACAAATGAAAACTGAAAGAATTACAAAGGGCTGAAAGGCTGAAAGATCTAAATATATCAATGCATTAGCTACCACAACAACAAATTTCAATTGACTGACTCAAATCCATCTAATCTTGCAGTTATCTTTTTTTTTTTTTTTTTAACCCTTTCTATGCCATAATCGCATATATACGGGTGAGAACAGGTTAAATCTGTTTTTTAATTAAACCGTCATATCTTTTTTGTACATAAAGTAGACATTGCACTTCCTTTTTAAAAAATATTGAACCCTTATGGGCAGATTAAGTATTAATTTTTTTTAATTGTCTGAAAACAAAGATCAAGAAAAAATTTTGACCAAGATTTTTCAGGTCGCGCCCAAATTATTTATTGCCTATGGACTTCAAACACTCAGAATAGAAAGTATGAAGCCTATAGAGAGTCCCTCAGCATTTTGAAAGAATACCTACAGGACATCAAGAGCAATCGACTGGGCTAGTTTCTCGGAGTCTCCTCAAAACTTGCTGTAAGATGGACTGGTTCCGGTTATTTTCAGTCTTTTAGAAGCTTATTTTGCTTGTTATAAGGCTATAGCTACCTACTTTGTATGCCTGGCCATTTGTTTGTGGATTTTTTGCGGTTGCTTTGCAGTCAAAATTCAAAAATCAAATTCGAATTCTAAAAAGACGCCCGAAGTGTTGAAGAAAAGGGATATAGTTGTCATCTTGTCTGTCTGCACGCTCTGATTTTGGAGAATACTGACTATTAACCATTATTTATGTAAGAACTTACACAGAACTAAGATTTAGGACCATTTATTGTGCTACTTTTTTTTAATTTCAGGCTAATTGTTGAGAAAATCAAAGCTTTCAGCTCCGCATAGCTACCAGCTTTTGTGGGTGACACCCCTTATCGTCACACCATAATCACGTGAGCTAACAATTTAATTCTTGCGGTCCGCGGTTGCTTGGGGAAGTTAATGGAGTTGCTGGAAGTGGAGTTTTGACGTGAAAGTATATTATATACCGGTGAGTGTCTCTGGCTTCTCTTAATGAGACATTGTTTACGTGTACTGTTTTCGTTCTGTATTAATCCAAGATACCTGATTAGAATTGCCAATAAATATTCTTTTGGTCTGAGATTATATTGTAATAGCTAGCTATAGTAGCGCTGAGGGTTCACACATTTTTGTGCTTCACTTATTTCTGAGAATGTTCACCATTGTTTTGTTGTTATTTTTGGGGTTTTTTTGAGTTATTTTGTTGTTGTTTTTGCACAGGCAGGGAGCATACTGTTGCATTTGTTCACTGTGGTTGTGAGCCGTATACAGTGTCATTAGTACGTGCCCAACTTTGGCCTGCAACTCCCCATTATCCTAAATTGGTCTTCACATTCTCTCTTCTGGATTGGGCACGATCTTTGTTACTGGAGTCCCATGTTTCCCTGAAGAGTTTCTGTGCAGCAATAAATATTTTAAGTAGTCATTCCATGAAGCAGGTAGTTACATATATGGCTAAGTAGTAACTGTTGTTACTTTTTTTTTATTTTTTTTTATTTATTTTTTTATTTTTTTTTACAGAAAATTTTTTTACAGAAGTTTGATTGACTCATTTGAAGAGTACCGGTAAATCTTGTGTTTCTTGCATCATACTCGTAATGTACTATATTGTGTGCTAATCACCATGATTATTGGTTATGTAGGTATTTTAAACATGAAATTCAGCATTTATCATATATTTCTCCTCATTTGGATTCTGGCAATTTATGTCCCGCATGTCATAAGGTGAATATTTGCTTAATTATTCACAACGTATCCACTCAATCAGATGCCACAAATTACAGCCATTCAATCATTCACCTGCAACAACAACTATGGACAAAAATACTATAGTAGTAATGTCAGTTAAATAAAAGGAACTGAATTGTCATCAGGTACTGCAAGTTGGTAAGGGATTCCAATAACCTTTGTAAAATGGGTAAGGTCCATCTGTGACTACTATTTGAGAACGGCTATTTTTTAATTAAGCTCCATTTGGGAGGCTACTAAATGAGAGCAGAGTCTAATCGAGTGGATACGATGTGCCATTCTTGTGCTTGTATGTCTTTTTTATGCAGTGATGTTTGTATTTATTATTCAGAATGAAGGAATCAAAATATATTCTCTTGATGCTCTGTTTGGTCTACCACGTAAAAAGTCGGCTGGAAATAGTTATCGTCCACCTCTCCATGGTCATCTTAGTTTCATTGATCAGGCTGAAGTAGATGAGTATGTAGCAAGTAGTCATAGTAATCATAAGGAGAGACAGCAAGTGAGTTTGTTGTTGTTGTTGTTTACTTTCCCTTTTCGTACAGCCGAATTTTATGCATTTTTTATCAGGAATGTCATAATTTTTTGGCTGGAAATATGCTTCGAAGTGCAAGCAGGTATCATGCTCTGGATGAAACTGCTTTGTTTGGGTCTTCATGTCGCCATGAGATTCCTGCTACTTTTTTTAATTTGAAGCATGGGGAAAGGTTCGTTAATTTCCAAGTCGTGGCTATAGTGGAATGCAGACTCATATACTCATTCACCAGGCTGTCCTATGCAGTATGCGTGATAGAAGCTCTCTTGAAGAACCAGGACAAAGTAGATATGTATATAATGTACGATGTAGCTTGTATGCTACATAGGCATCTTGAGGTATGGTATGGACAGATGCATATGATTGTTGCACAGTGGTAAAGTTATGCTTAAACATATAGGTTTCTAGTCATAGTGGTGTACTTGAAAGAATTCATCTTTGTCTTCCAACTTTCCATTCTTTTGGCCATAAGGTTTCATGCCAGGTAAGGTGATTTTAGTGGGAGGGGCTGGTTTATAGGCATTACTTCGCTAAGTGTCTTGTGATTATTACATTTCATCCTACTATTTGTCTCCATGGATGGAATGCTTAACAGATGATGCATGGTTGTGAAACATCCACATTTTTTTAAATGCTTATATTTTTATTGTTTTGAAAGTTGGTCAGTTGATATAGTTTGTGCCTACTTCTTCATGAATTGATTTAAATTCTAGATTTTATTTGGCCCTCAAAGGTGTACTGGTGTGGGGCTAAGTGATGGTGAGGGTATGGAGCGATTATGGTCGTATCTCCGACGCTTTAGTCGAATGACGAAGGAGATGCGACCCTCACATCGCATTGATGTGCTTGTACATGCCTTGTTACATTATGCAAGCAAGAAGAAAGATGGACTCAGTAAGTTCACAAGGTGGTAGAGTAGTGGTAGTAGAAAAGTCATCTGTTTTACCTGTGGCTCTGATCACATGAGTAAATTGTTATATGATTAGAGCTGTGGTTAGCAATGAACCCACAAGCTATAGCATTTGTGCCCCAAAAATGTCACCTTTCATTACAATGGCAGTATATTAGTATTTCCTTCAGTAACCACCACTGCTACACTTCATTTCTTCAATGAGTGCAATTAAACATGAAACATGGTGACAGGCATGGCTATTTAAAAAGTGATTACTTCCAAAAATAGGATAATGCATAGCTTAGTGAGAACTCAAATTAGAAAGTAACTGCAGTGTTTATTCTCAAGAAGACATTGTTGGGTTAAGGTTGGAAGTAAGTTAGATTGGTAAAAACGCATCTTTTTTCCATAATTATTGTCCATACACTGAATCATCTATAGTGCACAATTAAGTGTAGCAACTGGTTACTCAGTATAAGCAATACAACTCACCCTTGAATGAACCGAACACTGCATTGGGAATGTCTATTTCTTGCACAAATGTTCCACTGTATCCTAGCCTAGAGTAAAGTTAGACAACACCCCAGACAATTAAAGTGGGTAGGTTTTGAAATATATTGAATCGAAATAGGATGATAATACCAAGATGAGTAAATGATTAGAAAGTCGAATAGTATTCAAGAAAAATATGCAATGAAGAAGAGATGTGATGTGATGGAGTACAGTTCCAGTGCTAATGGCTAGAAGCGTTGAAGAACTGAATAGCAGAGTGGCTTAAACCACAACCGTAACAATAACAACTGAACAACAACCACAACTGAACTAGCTGGGTCAGTCCACTATATACTGTAGCTCAGTCTAAGGGGGTGTTTACATGAGATAATGTGCAAATGAAGTTTGAATGCATGTTTGTCCTCATGTGTGAAGTAATAATTGTTTTCTGTGTGTCATCTGCCAATGGATGTCCCTTGCTTGCTTGTTCCTTCATCATGCCGATCATGCTCGCTCGCTCCAACGTACACTTTATTAGAAAGTTGAAATCTATTTTGCATTTAATTCATGCTGCATATAGGTGTGAGTTTAGTGCATCGTTTGAAGAAGGCTTATGGTGTCAAGCAGGTAGCAACAGAAACATTTGACCAACTCACTGCCAATTTTTCAGGTAAGACACAATTTTCTTCTCAATTTTTATTTAGTGAATACTTTATGCAGGTGGCAAAGTATCTGTGGTGATTGTAGAAGAATGGTTGAAGTTAGAATCACAGATGATGAGCGAAGAAAAGCCTAGTTAGTTCGTACAGCAATTACTTTGATGTTCATTTAAGTGTTCAATTGTTAGATGTTGTGCCTCAATGGAAGTTAGAGTACTATGGGCTGCTGCGATCATTCTTTGAATTAAGGTATCATTATAAACACGTTTTTTAAAACTAATTTTTACATCAAGCTCCATTTCTTCTACGTATAATTGTATTGCACAAAACAGACATTTGCGTTGCGTTATATGGTTTCCTTCTGGTGTGAAATTTCGCCTACCAGAGTAAAATAACCAAAATTCTAGTTATAGCACACCCTTGTGGTATCTCTGTAATTTAGTTTAGTTAATGATTGATAAAGTATTCATTATCTTTCACTCCCAAGTTGTGTGAAGTAATTGTTAACTGTTACGTTATTTGCACAGGGAAGCCTTGCTCAAAGGGGAAGAAAGTTCCAGCAAACTGGACTTTTACCGTGAAATTTTAAGGTATGATTTTCTTCGTTGCATTAGGAATTAATAATGGAAGAATATTTTTAAAAGGCTTGACAAAGAGCTAAAAACCATTGAGGCGAAGTACAAGATCGTGTCTAGATGGGGACCATCTGATCAAAATTTCTTGGAACTTCAAGGGTGTTTCACCACAGAGAGAGTGCAGCAGGTTCTGCAAGCTTTATGCTCTGCTTCATGTAGAAGGCAATTTTTATTACAGCTGAAAGCAAAATATGCAGGTTTGTAGAAACTTTGTATATGTGTACACCTCAGATGCATCTGGTTAATCAAATTATTCCAAGTCCTAACCACAAGAATGGCTAAATGGAAGGTGCGACCAAGCACTAGGCCAGTCACTCAGTTTGGCTCATAAATATTACATGCATCATAAATTTTTTGTTGTTGTTATATTGCAGAAGGACAGAAAATTGCCAAAAAACTTGCTATTCAGATTAGCAAGGAAACTGCCACCATCAAAAGTCTAGTGCCGCAGTATAATTCCTGTTTAGAAGCACAGAATGGGCCAGGAACAAAAGGAATACTTACGGAGGAAGCTTTAGATCCAAATCTATTGTATTCTAGGACACAGTCAAATTCAATGTTTTCGAAGGAAAAGCAAGACATCATCAGTGCTCATTTGAAAAAGAAGAGAAGCACTGAAGAGATCGCTTTATTGAAGACAGAAATGAAGAACATGTTAGAATATCACTCCATTAAATTGCAGAAGTTGGAAAACCTCCTCAAGGATTATCGTTCGCATGATTCTGCATTTGGACGAGGAGCTGTCTCACGATTGCATGCATTGAACAATGAAGTAAAGCTTCAACTCACGAAATGCTCGAAACTTTTCTCAATTTTTTTGTCAAGTACTGAGTGTGATTGGAACTGTGACAATCATGATTATAGTGATGGCAGTAGCAGTGATGAAGATGATGACAAAACTGATGAGGACGATGATGACAATTAAGAAGACAATATTGATTTATTGATTAATATCATTGTTTTATACAGCGAAGCTGTGTTAAGTGTAACTCATTAGCAAAACTGAGATATATCTATTTCTATCAAACTAATGCACTACTGATTTCAGAATTGAGATTACTGTACATGATACAAATGTACACAGTATGATACACACACATACTCACACACTCACAAAAAAGCAAATTCTCTATCAATCACTAGTGGTTATATGCACCTGGCAGTGCCAGGATGCCTGTGCACTAAGCAGGAACAATGTCAGTGGCCACTGCTATAGCAAAAAGCCCACAGTCGTACGAGTTCTTCTGCTTCATTACATCTACAACATTGAATGTTAGCTGCTTCGTAGCAACTTTGAAGAAAGTGCATACTTGCTTCTTTAAGGTCACGGTAATTTCATGGGGTAGTAGACTATCATAAATAAATACGTTATCATTGAACACACGGTCCCCCACTTTATTGGTTACAGTTACCCAATGATTGTTATTAATGTTTAGGATTTGAAGAAATGGTGAAGTTGCCTTTACTGGTTTAAATTTTAAGCCAAGAAGTGGATTTTGGAATCCATCCATGTCAGATTTTTTCTGGAGAAGATCTTGAGCCGCTTGGATGATTTTGTCATTCAACCACTCCGTACTTTCCAAAACAGCTTTGTCCTCTTTCAGCAAGTTAAACTCTCTCAACCACCAAGACTCACTAAAAATGTATAAAGCATTGATCACAAACATATACATTCTAAACATAAACACATGCACAGTCACATATAAAGCACTAACCACTCAAATAAGGTCATTTCATCAACTGTAGTCAAGTCTACTGCTACCAATGCATTTCTTTCAGCTGAAGTCAATGCACGCGCACACACACACACACACAATGCAATACATAATAAATATTACTTTAAAACAGTACAGATAACTGAAGTTTCATACATTACCAACTATATCTATTATACAATACCTGCAATGTCCACTGTTACCCTAGGAACAGCCTTGGTACCACTGGGTGCAGCTGAAACTCCACTGACTGAAATAATAAGTGTACAAACGTACATTATAACACACATACATACAACCAACTTCATATGATCTGTATTACCTGCTTCGCTCGTCGTTGCCACAGAGACTGGCTTGGTTACCCTAGGAACAGCCTTGGTACCACTGGGTGCAGCGGAAACTCCACTGACTGAAATAATAAGTGTACAAACGTACATTATAACACACATACATACAACCAACTTCATGATCTGTATTACCTGCCGTGCTCGTCGTTGCCATAGAGACTGGCTTGGTTACCTTAGGAACAGCCTTGGTACCACTGGGTGCAGCGGAAACTCCACTGACTGAAATAATAAGTGTACAAACGTACATTATAACACACATACATACAACCAACTTCATATGATCTGTATTACCTGCCGTGCTCGTTGTTGCCATAGAGACTGGCTTGGTTACCCTAGGAACAGCCTTGGTACCACTGGGTGCAGCTGAAACTCCTTTGTCTATCAAATAATGAACATGCACACAAGCTCACACATAGATAATGAACTTAGTGCACATGTCTATATCTGCTGTGCCTGCTGTAGCCATGGAAGCACTACATAAAGCTGAATTTCCATTGTAGGAAATACATTATTAAAAAAACCAGCAGTACAGATGTTATGGGTAAGTATAATGATAATAATGGAATAACAAATACTGAGTATATGGGTGTATTATAAAATAAAATAAAAACAATAATAAAATAAATAAAAGCTTGATTTCATTGTGGTGATTAAATGGTAACTTGGAAAACCACAGCTTGGGAGCTGGACATGCACACTAAGTGCAAATAAAATCAATTATGGTACCCAATTCTGTATTTCTACATACCTTTTCCTTTGAAAGGTTGGTTATCCATAATTTTGTTGATTGTTGGCGGTGGTCCCTTACCTACCAATACCATGATTTAATCCAAATCATTATATGCTCAAACTTACTGTTGACTACAACAGCATGCAGATACTCCAACACTGAGTGGGATGAACAACAAGCCGCATCTTTTGTGCTTGTAAACTGCACATCGTCTCTATAAAATCCCCACGCAAAAGCAGAATAGCCAAAATTTTCCAGTTCATCAATCTGAGCATTAAAAATAAGTCACCTGTTAATAGCTACAATATGTTCATATTTTGAGTTAGGTTTACTCTACAACCAAACTTGGTGAATGAGCCACATTCACATTTAATCTTGCAAGTGACGCCAATATCATAAATAATATACTTCACCAGTCATGGCCACATTTATACCAGTTGTTTCAACTATTCAGTGTTTATGGTTTGTCCCGACATCACCCTATGTTGAAATTTACATGCACACATACAACAGGGTGAAGAAATCATAACTAGTATGTAAAATTTCAAGCACCAGCGGTGCAAATCCTCAGCACTATGATGAACTACTCAAAATGAACCAATGTGAGCAAACAGTTGGCATTCTGTCATTATCATGTGATCAAAGATTGTATCACTTATATGTCTGGTATAGTAGTCGCTCGCGGCAACATTTTGTGACTTGAATAACAAGTGTTTCCCAAGAATTATCACACAATTTTAAAGTAAGACTTGCTTAATACCGTAGTATCAAAAGAAAGTCATGTTTTTAGGAGAAAAAAGGCTCTAACACAGGTTTAAGGGGCATATGTACCATCCATACATATTCATGTATACTAGTGATGTGCTTGAGCACAAATGGCGAGCGAGCCTAAAGACTATACTATTTTTATAGAATGATTTTGACTTTTAACACTGAAGCTACTGAAAATAAGGTCCAGTTTTTAAATTTAGCATACAGGGTAAAGGGATTTCAGTGCCATAGTAACAACTCTCTGCAACTGCTTGAATTGAAGGAAAAAAACAACAACAAAACAATACACGTTATTTAAAAGTTTCTTTGTGATATTCTTTAGCTAAGTAGTGGTTGTAACACACAATGCTTTGACACAACTGGACATGCACCTACACAGACTTACCTTAGCGGTAGTCTAGTGGACAATGTATTTTCAAGTAAATACTGTTGCGCACGGCTTATAACCATGACAAAGAGCGCATTGACTTACCACCGCCACTAACTCGAATAGAAATGGAAGTCCCTTAAGTTTTCAAGTTTTAACTGCACCCGCAAAAGAATTCAAAACGGTAAACAATTCAATTTCTAGGGTGATACGGGTACTGATCGATAAACCAGAGGATTTGTTTAGTGCAATTTGGGACGGGGTCGACCACATAACTAACACAAAAACGCGAGGGTCAAAGTACAAAATGACATACGTACGTCCAAACATATATACAAATAAACATCCCCGATTTTCGATTGTGTTACCCCTGTAAGTGTCTCGCTCGCTACGCTCGCTCGCCAACTAGTGATGTGCTTGAGCACAAATGAAAACCACAAAAACAAAAACAAAACAAGTCATGTTATTTAAACATTTGCTTTTTGTTGTTAAGTAGTAGCTCTAACTCACAATACTTTCACACAACTGGACATACCTACACAAGACTTACCTTCACGGTTGAACTAATGGCCAATGAATTCCAAGTAAATACTGTGGCGTAGGGCGTACAACCAAGACAGATAGCACAATAACTTACTACTGCCACTAGTAGTGAAACTCAGGTAAGTTTTTAACTATACCCGCAAAAATTTCAAATCTGTAAACTATTCAATTTCTAGGATGATACGGGTAATGATCGATAAACCAGAGGATTCCGTTTAGTGAAGATTGGGACGGGGTCGACCACCGAACTAACGCAAAAACACCAGGGCCAAAGTACAAAAATGACATAGTGTATGTTCAAACATAACATAAAAAAATATCCCCAATTGGCGCAAGCAAGCGAGACACTATCAGGGATAACTCAGTTGAAAATTGGGGATATTTGTTGTTTGGACATACACATGTCATTTTGTACTTTGACCCTCGTGTTTTTGTGTTTCTAGGAGATTGATCCTGTCCTTATACGCCACTAAACAGAATCCTTTGATTTTTCGATCTTACCAGAGTTCATTTTGTATTTGAAAGGAAGTTTATGCACTATTCGTCATAGTTACATGCCCTACGCAACAGTATTGGTCCTTACCTGAAAATCCATTGTCCAATAGTCTAAGAAAGAAGTAGTCTTGTGCTGGTATGTTCAGTAAACATGCAAGTGTGAAAGTGTTGTGCATTACAGTAGCAAATATATATAGGCTGCCTTCACACAGTTTTTTTTTGCTACTAAGACAGTGAAACCCCTTTACCATATGTACGTAATTAAAAACCGTTTTTTGTCGTGGGAGTGTTAAAAAGTCAAAATTAATTAATATTTAATGTGTAAATGACCGATACAAGTTTAGGTTATACCACAATGTGGAGGGTGGTACGGTATGTACACAACCGAGGGCCAAAGGCCCGAGGATAGTGGAAATCCCGTACTGATCGAAAGGAGTGGTGCAACCGACTAGTACCACGGCTCTATGCTGTAGGAAATGCACATTTGATTGGATGGTTTACTTATTCACCTCCTAGGAGGTGGGTATGAAATATATTCACCATGAACTGAGCAATCTCATTGGACAGTTTGAATGTATGAAGTACTAAATTATATAAATATACCACTTGCACAGTAAACATATTTTTTCTCCATACCCCAGCATGTTATTAAGCATTTAAATAGCTCAGTTTCAAGTCAAGTGGGAAAATGCATGATTACGCAAACAAAATATTAAATTTGACACCATGATCTTTAAATAAAATTTGCAATGTTTGACACATACAAAATGTTGTGAATATACTTTCATACTCACCAACTTTTGTATTTTCTTGAAAATTAAGAGTCCTTCCGTCTTTATATCTTTCACTTTCATTTCTTACATTTTCTTTAATGGCACGATACTTTCCCTTTCAGATGGAGAAATCCTTTTGTAGCTCTGGCTTGCAGCCTTATTCAAAGATTGTATTCCATCTTGTCTTGCTATTCTACCAGCTATTATTCACAACAACACTGATTACAGAGTGAATCCACCACACTGCAATGCTACTCATTTATCTATTGAGTGGCCAGTATATAGTGGAGGAATGGAATTACTTCCAAGTCAGATTACACTTAGTTTATGTGGTCGTGCTTATAATTTTATAACTATGGCCAGCTTTCTATTGCACTCACAGCAGACAGCATGAGAAGAACAATGCAGGGGTACTTTATAATCCCAGAAATAGCATTAGTTCCTCTTCTTTTCACAATATGAAGTCTATCATTCTATGTTAACTTCATCGATCAACCTCACCTTCAAAATGTGCTAAAATTATTTCACTACTGCAGTAATAGATTTTATATGCGCAGCAAGGGAAACAAATGGATAATTATAGAGATATTTTACTAGGCTCATGAACAGACTGCATGCTCGTGAAATATTTTCATATTGTACTCTTACTTGTGCAATAAGAGGAGAGAAAATTGTGAGCACACATAGGCATTGATGCTCAGTGGAAAACATTAAATGTGATACATTCAAATAATATAAATAAAAAAATTCCTATATAAATTTTTATGACCCCCATTTACTTTGAACACACATGTTACAAAATGGATTTTAATGTTTATTGAATACATCTCAAACTCAAAATCTAGTACAAAACAATAATACCGTCACATAAAAAACTCTAAATCTTAATCTATGTAATAATACGCTTGTGTGTCAGTAATGACGACTACCGATGGTGTGTGTATTCATGAATAATTCATGAGCTTTGTAAGGTTCAGTAAAGCATTGTCACTTTATGCTAGGTAAAGTGTTGTCACATTAAATAGAACGTGCTGGTTATTTCTAAACAGCAGGTGAAAGGCAGCATAGTTTTCAGAAAGTACGGAAGAGAAGGTTAAAGATGATTAATTGTACTGAAAAGAGAATGGAATCGGCTAGGTAAGGCGGTGTAGGTTTAAAATGGAAGTTCATAAGCAGGAGAGATAGACAAAGGTAAAGGGGACTCCATGAGTTAAGAAGAAGAGCTGAAGATAGGAGAGGTGGGTGTGGGCGGAGGAATGAGAAGTGAGACAGAGAAGATGACAGACAAGAGAAAGAAAGAGAAAGAGATGAAGACAGAGAGAAGATAGAAGAGAAAGCATGAAGATTAAGAACATTTGTGTGTGTGTCATACAAGGACATTTATGTGTGTATTATAAGCATTGTATGTATTTCTGTATTTTTGTTATTTTAGTGTAGGCGCAGGTCATGTTGTGTATTTTGTGTCCGGATGTATTCCGTGGACCACACCCCCATTTATGTGTGCATGCGTGACTTGGAACTTATAAACCTTAGTCACGCATGCGTCAGTTCAGTTCCCCTTATATTCGCATTCTGTTAGTTACAGATTAATACTCTGTCAAAGGGTGCGGAGGGCGAACTCTGGTGGCAGCAGGTCACCAGAGCGTACGAGTAAGTGTGTGTGGAATAACTTCTCCTCTACCTCTGGCGACTTACCTTCAGGCTTATAGCCTTTACCGATTAAGCCAATCCAGGTTCTCCGTGGCCTGTGACCGCCAACCCACAATTGGTAGCAGCGGTGCTGTGATTCGAGTTTTTCCTTCGCTGTCGATTCGCCTATTTGAGCTACCCTACGTCCGATTTAACACTCGGATCGACCAGGACTGTGTGCGTACTGTGGACTACGGTGTGTGTCTGACTGCCGCTATAACTTCCGATTTAAAACTCGGCAACTTCGCGGCTTGAATTCGCTCACTTCAACCCCCCAGGATTGCCATTATTCATCCATCTTCATCCCCATCCGGAGCGCACTACACGTGGCGCCTAATTGGAATTCGTGGATTCTGCTAAGTTGAACTTGTCATTTACGTGTTTGTCTAATTGGTTTTTATTGTCATTTGTGGCACTTTGTTCGTGTGTACGTTTTACTGGCAGCGTGAGTTTTTGTATCTCCTTATTTGGACTTGTACCGTTTAGCACTTTAGAGTTTTGTTTTGGTTGAGTGTTTTGTTTGCTTTTGTGGCATTTTCTCACTTATTCACTTGTACTCTTTTGTTGTGTGTGTCTTGCAGGTCCTTGCAGGTCCTCTCTTCCTTTGGATCACCTGGATGAGCCGGAGGGAGCAGCCGAGGAGAGAGTGCAAGAGCAAGACGCAATCCCAGGGTCTGAATGTTCTTGAGTTAGCCAAGGCGGTAGTCCCTTCAGCTTCTAGGTCAGATAGTAGTAGTATAGTTGTCTCCCCAGAAGGGAGCCGTGTCAGTAGTGCGTCAGATAGTTATTCTAGCACTACGCCTGTGCCTGCTAGGTCAGTATTTACAGATACAAGTTTGACTGATAGTCTTGTTAGGTCTGAAGGCAATACGCCTGTTAGTGATATTTCTTCTTCTTTGAGTGACATCAGTGGGCGTGGTTCTCATAGTATTGCCTCTGTTGTTGATAAACTTAGGCAGGTTGATAGTGGGTGTGACTTTGTTGGTGAGTCTGATAGGACACTTGAGTCAGATAATTCAGTACCATATCCCATGATGTCAGATGACGAACGTGATTTAGAGAGTGGGCGTGGTGCTCATTCTAGTGGTTTGAGTGAGGATATGCAATCCTTGCTTCGTGGTTTAGTGTCTGAGTTTACTAGGGCTGTTGCTGAACCTGACAGATCCAGGGATAGCATGCAAGAAATTGAGTTGTCAAGGCAGATAAACTCTCTGGCTCCACATAAGGACGGAGTCGATATGGCCAAATACGTGCGCAAGTTAGAGGCAGATCTCAGAGATCTGGGCTGCCCAATGCGTCGCTGGAAGTCTGTCTTGCTTCAAAAGCTACAGTCTAAAACTGCTTCCTCGATAGTAGCTGGTATTGATCGTGATGAAACTGACTATGAGCAGCTTAAAGAGATTTTGCTAGATGCTCTTGGCTCCAGTTTGACTTCTATTGGTGCTAAGCTAACAACAGAATTTGCCAATGCTACTAGGTCAATGAGTCCTTTAGAAACATACGTCCACTTAAAGAGCTTGATGGACTCAGTTGACATGATGTGTCATTCTAAGGCGGAATTGCTCCTCTTCTTTGCATGTGCTACCTATCGTGCATCTAGACCAGTCGCACAGCGAGCTATAATGGACCAGCGAGAGTTTACCTCTTTTAAAGACCTGAATAAATTTGCATTGTCAATAGATTCCACATATTCTGTCAACGTCTCTGGTAGAGGTCGTTACAATAGGTATGGTAATGGTGGTAATGCAATAGAATGTTTCAAGTGCCATAAGTTTGGGCACAGGTCATTTGAATGTCGTAGCTATGTGTCTAACAGTGGCAGTAGTAGTAGTGGGTCTGGTAGCAGTAGTAGTGGTAGGTCGTCCTCAATAGTCTGCTATACCTGCCATGAACCTGGCCACAAATCACCAGAATGTCCCTATAAGAAAGGTAATGATAGTGGTTCTGATTCTAGGCCTGTCAGTAGTAATAAGACTGGTGTACGAAAGGGCAGGACTTATATCGCCAATTGGGTCTCTGTCAGAAATGGTGCCCCTCATGTGATGGGTTTTGTAAATGGAATCATATGCAAAATAGTCCCAGATACCGGTGCCGAGATCTCTATAGTGCCCGGTTGCTTAGTGTATGGTGACCAGCTAACTGGTGAACATATTGAGGTAAAGGGCTGGGATGGTAGGCCCGTGACCTTAGAGACTGCCATAGTTGACTTCGTTTTCAAGGGTCATTCTTTTAGTTCTCGAGTGGCTGTGGCACACAAGGATAGTTTGTGTGGTGCTGTGCTGTTTTCTGTCCCCATGGAGACAGCCACAGCTGAGCATCTCCTGTTGGATGCTGCCTCTAAGTCAGATGTTTCTGGCTTGGGGGCGGGGCAATTACGTGGTACCCGTAACATCCAACCATCCTTTCTGGAGGATGCCTGCTCTGGTGGTGTTGTGGAGGTGCAGGAGGCCCCTGCAACCTCCTCTGCTCCTGCCACTACTCAGGAGGAGTCAGCCAATGTTAGAGTCATTACTAGGAGCATGTCTGTGAAAGAGAACAAGAAAGAGAAGCATGATGATGTTGTGCATGTGTCTGAATCCAATCCTCAACCTTTCGACTGTGATGCAGAGTTTGATAGACTAGCTGCAATCGATATGTCACATGAACCTCCTGTGTTAGGTGATGGGCATGTTGTCAGGAATGCTTCGGATGATGGGCTTCTTAGTGGGTCTGACGTGGATGGGAATGGGGCTGGTGATGGTGGTAGTGCTGTCAGTGAAGGGCTAGGTGGTTCTCCTTCTCCCCAAACCCATGTCTCCAATGACACCTTACCCGATGATCCAGTGAATCTTGAACTTGCATGTCCCCAAACTTGTGAATTGGGCGGAGTAGAGGCACTTATCAAAGCTGTTAATGATGATGACACCTTAGTTGCCCAAAAGGACCTTGCATGTAGTAATTTGAATGGCTATGTCTATTCTGATGGTGTGTTGACTCACACTGTGTTAGTAAATGATGCCCCAGTCAGTTGTGTTGTCGTCCCCAAGAGTCTTAGGTTTAAAATCCTGACCCTGGCACACGACAAATCCTCTCATGTCGGTATTAGAGGTATGAGGTCTATTATTGGCAAGAGGTTTACATGGCCTGGTGTCCACAACGACATTGCCAGTTTCGTTAAATCATGTGATACCTGTTTAAGAGTGAATAACGCTGGTAATCGCAAATCAAAAATGATTGAGAGAAAGATAGTTTCAGTGCCATTCGAGACGGTGGCTGTAGATTTAGTTGGCCCCTTACCTAAGGCCAAACATGGTGTCAAGTACCTATTCACGTATGTCTGTCTGGCAAGTAGGTGGCCTGAGGCCATCCCCATGCGTACTACCTCAGCCACAGAGGCAGTGCAATGTTTCTTGGACATCATTAGTAGGACGGGCATCCCCCTGAAAGTCCTTTCAGACAGAGGCAGTATCTTCCTTAGCAAGTTAATGTCTGGGCTATGTGAGATGCTAGGGATAGACAGTATTGCAACTTCTCCATACAGGCCTCAATCTAATGGGGTTGTGGAGAGGTTGCACGGCACCTTGAAGCCTATGCTGTCTAAGGCTATGGATAAGGGCATAGATTGGTCTGTGTTTCTCCCCTTGGCCCTCTTTGCCATACGGCAAGTGCCTAACAGGGACGTTGGCTTTTCCCCTCACTGCCTTGTTTATGGTAGAGACGTGGTAGGCCCCCTTGATGTCTTGTACAATGGGTGGGTCAACCGTGAGTTTGATAGTATTGATGTAGACGACTGGCTCCTGAGCCTCAATGATAGGTTGGCAGTTATTCATGACATAGCTGTCAGCAATGAGTCGATTAGTGGTGGCAAGAGAGCCTTAGTGTTCAACAAGAACAAGAGCGAGAAACCTTTGGAGATTGGCTCTAAAGTCCTCATGAGGGTCCCTGGTATGAAGGCTGCATTGCAGGCGGCCTGGGAAGGCCCTTACCAAGTAGTAGACAGTTCAAGCAGAGTGACCTACAAGGTCTCTAAAGGTGATGACCATCCCGTGAAGTTAGCACACCGGGACAACCTCAAGTTGTACATTGATAGGCACCTCTCAGTAAATGCTGTAACTCTTATTGCTGAGGAGCAGGGCATTGACCAGAGTCTGTTGGTTAGTAAAGCAACCCTTAGTGCGGACAAATGCCCTGGTTATAGGCAGTGTGATTTGGATAGTTTGTTAGATAGCCTCAAGTCTCATTTCAGTGATACTCCCGGGTTGTGCACGGCAGGCACCTGCAAGATTGAGCTTGCTGACGGGGCTGCTGTCGTCAACCTCCCTCCTAGACAGATACCAGTCGGTATAAGAGATGCTGTTAAGCATGAACTTGACAAACTACTTCATGACGGCATTATAGTGGAATCTACCTCTGCCTGGGCTAGCCCCTTAGTTCCCGTCCGGAAAAAGGACGGCAGTGTGAGAATTTGCATTGATTTCCGTCAGTTGAATGCTGTGACACCTCTGCGGAGGTACTGGTTGCCTTCTCTTACTGAGATACTGGAACAGGTGGGCCCTAATACATGCTTGTCCACCCTTGATTTGACTGCTGGATTCCACCAGCTGGCAATGGATGAGAGCTCTAGCGAGCTTACCACTTTTGTATGCCCTTTCGGGAAGTTTAGGTATCAGAGGATGCCTTTTGGGCTGAAAAATGCCCCGGCAATTTTCCAGTCCGTTGTTGAGAGTGTGCTAAAACCTGTTAATGACTGTTGTAAGAACTATGTGGATGATGTCATCATCTACAGCAGTAACTGGTCCGATCATCTGTCCCACATTAAGAGAGTCATTGAATGTCTTGGTGCCTCTGGCTTGACCATAAAACGCAGGAAGTGTTGTTTTGGGCGTAAACACCTTATGTACCTTGGCCACAAGATAGGTGCAGGGCAGTTGGCAGTGCCCGAGCACAGGGTAGAAGCTTTGGCTGACTTTGCCAGGCCAAAGACGAAAAAACAGTTACGTTCCTTCCTAGGCTCTCTGTCATACTATAGGAGGTTTATACCCAGATTCGCAGATTGCTCAAGTGCACTGACTCCTGCGGTCTCACTCAAGGCTCCTCTCCGGGTGGTCTGGAGTGACGAGATGGACTCCATGTTTAGTAAGTTAAAAATGTTATTGTGTCAGTGTTCTGTGTTGTTCATTCCATCTCCAGTCGACGAGTTCATTCTCTACACGGATGCGTCCGGTTCCGGTGTGGGCGGGTGCCTGCACATTGTACGTAATGGTGATGAACTTCCGGTGGGCTTCTTTTCCCGCCAATTGAGATCAGCCGAGAAAAATTACTCTGTCTCGGAGCTGGAGAGTCTCGCAATTGTGGCCTCACTCAAATATTTCGAGTTCTACCTGTACACGAAGAGTGTAGTTGTCGTGACTGATCATAAGCCTTGTTTGGCCTTGATGGAGGGATCTTCGCTCAACAAGCGCCTCCTACGGTTTGCCTTGGCCCTCCAACAGTTTGATGTACAGATCATTCATAGACCTGGAAAATCTCACTCCAACGCAGACGGCATGAGCAGACAGGCGTGGCCAGATGATGATGAGGCCGCCCAGTGTTTATCAGATTCTCCCCCTGGGCGAATCTTGGCGGGGGGAGTTGTGGGCGGAGGAATGAGAAGTGAGACAGAGAAGATGACAGACAAGAGAAAGAAAGAGAAAGAGATGAAGACAGAGAGAAGATAGAAGAGAAAGCATGAAGATTAAGAACATTTGTGTGTGTGTCATACAAGGACATTTATGTGTGTATTATAAGCATTGTATGTATTTCTGTATTTTTGTTATTTTAGTGTAGGCGCAGGTCATGTTGTGTATTTTGTGTCCGGATGTATTCCGTGGACCACACCCCCATTTATGTGTGCATGCGTGACTTGGAACTTATAAACCTTAGTCACGCATGCGTCAGTTCAGTTCCCCTTATATTCGCATTCTGTTAGTTACAGATTAATACTCTGTCAAAGGGTGCGGAGGGCGAACTCTGGTGGCAGCAGGTCACCAGAGCGTACGAGTAAGTGTGTGTGGAATAACTTCTCCTCTACCTCTGGCGACTTACCTTCAGGCTTATAGCCTTTACCGATTAAGCCAATCCAGGTTCTCCGTGGCCTGTGACCGCCAACCCACAGTGGGGTTAAAGAAAAGCTCAGATAGTTCAGAAAAAAGAGAGTAGGATAGAAACTTATGAATCTTGTTTTGCAATACGTCAAGCGCCACTATGTGGTGGGGTACTTGCTAGTACTATCATGTTGTATTATAAGTGCACACTATCTTAAAATTAATTTCTTACCTTCACTCGCACTAAATGTCTTAAAATACTCATTCCACGATGTATTCCTCATTGGCTTAAAATATTGAGTTTCATCTACATGTTTCAGGTTCCTCTGCCGGTAATTTTTCTTTTTTATCCATCCCTGCAAAAGCACAATAGCTTCAATGACTATTATATACAACTAGCTAGCTACATTACTCTATATTCTTCTGAATAACCCAGTTAATTAACAAGTTAGTATTTTGAAATACTCCTTATAAAGTTTTATTAATACTACTATACTGATCAATCAATGTCTTAAGTCATTCTTTCAGCCACCTTGCTCAATTACCTTTACTTGAGTAATTGTAAGGGAACTTTCTAGGGCTGCCCTAGAAATAAGTGCGGAACATTCCTTTCGAATGCCATTCATTCCCCTACTATAATAAAAATTTAGGGTGTCTTGTTGAGCTGCAGTGAATTTCTTATTATTTTTTTCAGCTCCGACCTCCACATTGGCTTGTACATCATCCTGCGAGGATGCATAGTCCAGCTCCAGGTCTAATACGCAATCCGAGGAGGAATTATCAGCTATTGCACGGCTTCGCGGTCTGAACGTGGAGAGGTGGGCACGTACGCATGACGATCCGTACCAGTTCTAATTCAGGTGGGGGTGTTCCAGCTTATAATTCAGCCACGCCTACTGGAGGGAACTTTCGAAGGAAATAATTTCCGTATAAGAGCCGTTTTGAATAGGAAACGATTTCCTCAAAAAGTTCCTGAACCGGGTGCTCTCTGTTGTTTATAGGGTAAGGGTCACTCTATTTCTCATGGGGTAAGGGGTTAATCTATTACTCATAGGGTAAGGGGTCAATCTTGCTTGGAAAGTATATCATATGGTCACTATTGTTCATAGGTATGGGGTCACTCTATTTCTCATGGGGTAAGGGGTTAATCTATTGCTCATAGGGTAAGGGATCACCCTTGCTTGTAAGGTATATCATGTGGTCACTCTATTGATCATAGGGTATAGGGTCACTATTTCTCATGGGGTAAGGAGTAGATCTATTGCTCATAGGGTATGGGGTCACCCTTGCTCGGAAAGTATATCATATGGTCACTATTGTTCATAGGGTATGGGTCACTCTATTTCTCATGGGGTAAGGAGTCGATCTATTGCACATAGGGTAAGGGGTTGTCACTCTTGATCGTAAGGTATATCGTGTGGTCACTCTATTGTTCATAGTTATGGGGTCACTCTATTTCTCATGGGGTAAGGAGTCGATCTATTGCTCATAGCGTAAGGGGTCACTCTTGCTTGTAAGGTATATCGTGTGGTCACTATTGTTCATAGGTATAGGGTCACTATTTCTCATGGGGTAAGGAGTAGATCTATTGCTCATAGGGTATGGGGTCACCCTTGCTCGGAAAGTATATCATATGGTCACTATTGTTCATAGGGTATGGGTCACTCTATTTCTCATGGGGTAAGGAGTCGATCTATTGCACATAGGGTAAGGGGTTGTCACTCTTGATCGTAAGGTATATCGTGTGGTCACTCTATTGTTCATAGTTATGGGGTCACTCTATTTCTCATGGGGTAAGGAGTCGATCTATTGCTCATAGCGTAAGGGGTCACTCTTGCTTGTAAGGTATATCGTGTGGTCACTATTGTTCATAGGTATAGGGTCACTATTTCTCATGGGGTAAGGAGTAGATCTATTGCTCATAGGGTATGGGGTCACCCTTGCTCGGAAAGTATATCATATGGTCACTATTGTTCATAGGGTATGGGTCACTCTATTTCTCATGGGGTAAGGAGTCGATCTATTGCACATAGGGTAAGGGGTTGTCACTCTTGATCGTAAGGTATATCGTGTGGTCACTCTATTGTTCATAGGTATGGGGTCACTCTATTTCTCATGGGGTAAGGAGTCGATCTATTGCTCATAGGGTAAGGGATCACCCTTGCTTGTAAGGTATATCATGAGGTCACTCTATTGATCATAGGGTATAGGGTCACTATTTCTCATGGGGTAAGGAGTTAATCTATTGCTCATAGGGTAAGGGGTCACTCTTGCTTGTAAGGTATATCGTGTGGTCTCTCTGTTGTTCATAGGTATGGGGTCACTCTATTTCTTATGGGGTAAGGATTGCTCATAGGGTAAGGGGTCACCCTTGCTTGTAAGGTATATCATGTGGTCACTCTATTGATCATAGGGTATAGGGTCACTATTTCTCATGGGGTAAGGAGTTAATCTATTGCTCATAGGGTAAGGGGTCAATCTTGCTCGGAAAGTATATTATGTGGTCACTCTATTGTTCATAGGGTATGGGGTCACTCTATTTCTCATTGGGGTAAGGAGTTGATCTATTACTCATATGGTATGGGTCACTATATCTCATGGGGTAAGAAGTTGATCTATTGCTCATAGGGTAAGGGGTCACTCTTGCTCGGAAAGTATATTATGTGGTCACTCTATTGTTCATAGGGTATAGGGTCACTCTTTTTGGGGTAAGGAGTCGATCTATTGCTCATAGGGTAAGGGGTTGTCACCCTTTCTCGTAAGGTATATCATGTGGTCACTGTATTGTTCATAGCAGGGCTTTCGCTAAAGCGTCAAAGCGGGGCGGTACGCCACCCTATTTAATTTGACCTCCCCGCTATCGCCCCTCTTAGCTGCTACCGCCCCTCTTAGCTATCTAGCTAGATAGGATAACACTTACAAAAAAGGCAGAAGGATCACCTTTGAGAGCAAACAGCTCTCTGGCCTCGGACTCCAACTAGACAGGTCCACAGTAAGTTGCAGCACGCGAGACTAGGGGCCGGGCTCAAATAATTTTTGCGCATGCGCACAAGTTCAGTACCTGAGCAGCTGCATTCTTGGTCCTTCTGGAGCTAACTTACTTTTTTTAGCTGAAGTTTGTTGCGTCACCGCTATTTTATTCGGAGTACTACATCGTCCAGAGAGAGCTACATCTGGAGCGCACTCGTTTAGATGGCTGAAGTAAAACGCCCAAAACTCTCTAAGCAACAGTCCCTTTGCAAGTTCTTCACACCAGAAGAAACGACAGCGAATGCTTCTACAATCACAGAACTAGATGAGAGTGGACCTGGCACAAGCAGTGAATTCAAGCCTGCAGCAGAAGATCATAGTATGGAATCAGATTCCATAACAGAATTGGAGTCAGATAGTGAGCCTGCTGTTAGTTTGACAGCATCTAAAGTGAAGTCCAAAAGTACTCACAGAAAAAGTGGCTTCACTTCATCCTGGCAAAAGAATTACGCATGGTTGTTGTATGACAATGAAGAGAGAGCTATGTACTGCAAATTGTGTATGCGGTATGGCAATTTGCCTCGTAATGGTAGTGGGAAATGGGTCAAAGTTGGCTGCACTTCTCTGCGGCATGACAAGCTTTTAAAGCATACTGCTTCAGCGATGCATCGTGATTCTGAGATTAGTAGTCATGAAGAAGCGAGGGCTAGCTTGACTGGAGGCATCCGAGGGGCTCTTGAAGTTCCAATCACTGAAGAAAGGAAGGCTGTAATTGGTGCGTTGAAATGTCTTTACTTTTTAGCCAAGAATGAATTGCCACACACGACCAAGTTTACTTCATTAGTAGATTTTAGCATAAACATGGGATGTTCCTTCATGAAGCAGTTGCGTCGAGGTGGAAATGCTTCTTACAGATCTAAACAAGTGGTGGCAGAGTTCTTGTTTTGTCTCAGTGATTGCATAAAGCAGAAAGTCCTACTAACAATGAGAAATAGTCCAACTATTAGTATTCTTATTGATGAATCTACAGATGTGTCTATATTGAAACAGTTAGTCATGTATGGCCGCTGCATTGTTGATGGAAAGTTGGAGTGTCACTTTTTAAATATTAAGGATATACCTGATGGCCGAGCCTCAACCATTGAAAAGTCAGTTTTAGACATTTTACAAGAAAGCGGGCTTGACATTACCAATGTATCTAGTTTTGGGAGTGATGGAGCGAGTGTGATGACAGGCAGGAGAACAGGAGTTGCTGCACGTTTAAAGGCCTTGAATGGGAATTTAATTTCAATTCATTGTGTAGCTCATCGATTGGCATTAGCCGCTGGTCAAGCATCCCAAAGTGTGCCTTATTTAAAAAGGTTCAAAGAAATTGTAGGTAGTTTGTTTTATTTCTACCACAATTCGTCAGTCCGTCAAGCAGGTTTGTCTGCTATTCAAATGATCTTGGATGATCCTGTACTGCGTCTAAAGCAAGCAAAGGATGTGAGATGGCTATCTCACCATGCAGCAATAGATGCTTTAAGACGTTGTCTCATTTCTGTGCTTACCAGTCTGGACCGTGAAGCTTCTGAGCGATCAGAGCCTACTGCCAGCGGTTTATTCAATTTTATGAGAAAATATTTCTTTGTAGCTTCTTTGTCCTTGTTCGCAGATGTTCTTCCTCACCTTTCTAAGCTTTCGCGTACTTTGCAGTCGAGCAGTTTAGACTTTAGTATTTTAACGCCTGTGGTGGATTCGTGCATTCTTAGTATTGAGAAACTACTTCAGAGCCCTGGAAAAAACTTGTCTGAAATTGATCTACTTATAGCCAGACTTGATGAAGCAGGTTTTACAGTTAAGGCAGAGGAAAACTTGAGAAGTAATTTTGATCAGCAAGTAAGGATACCATACATTTCTAAACTCATAGAAAATCTGAAGGACAGATTCCCTACTATGAAATTGATTTCATGTTTTTCCATTTTCACCCCGTCCGAACTACCCCAAACTGATTGTGAACTTCTTCATTATGGTGAGGGTGAACTGGATACATTGCTAAGTCACTATTCAGAGGGTCCTCTAGCATTGGATCATAATAAAGGTCAACTTGAATGGAGAGAATTCAAAAATTTTCTATCAAAACAAATTAAGAATATAAAATCCATTAAGGAACTGTCTGAAATTGTTCTATCTTCTCCAGAAAGGCGACAAATCTTTCCAATAATGTCAGAGCTGCTTTCCCGTGGGCTTGTTCTTCCCATTGCAACAGCAGACTGTGAACGTGGATTTTCTGCAGTCAATAGGATAAAGACATGTCCTAGAAATAGCCTAAAAACAGATACATTAGAAGAATTGATGTACATTTCTATTGAAGGGCCACCTTTGGAGGAATTCAATTTTGAAGAAGCAGCTGATATATGCGGAAGGAGGAAAAACAGACGAATTCATTGGCAATCTTAACCTTAGTGACTTTGTCATTTCACTAATTAAAAAGCATTAATAGTTTACTACAACAATTTCACCTTAAATCAATCATTTCATAAACAATTATAGTTTTCTTTAGTTATGTATGTCAACACTAGTATTTTTTATAATATAGACATGAAATACTTAGTCTACCCCGTATTTGACACATCGGTATGCATACTCCCACATTTAAAAACCTCCCCCCTTCTTTTTATTCCTAGCTACCGCCCTGCATAGGGTATGGGGTCACTCTATTTCTCATGGGGTAAGGAGTCGATCTATTGCACATAGGAGAGCTGAAAGGATAAGAAGGGTAAATTTCCATTACATGTATATTCCATGTAATCATATTCTGTTGTTTTTTTTTAAATTTGATGATAAGGGAATATGGTTTTGTTAATTGTAGAAACTGCAAGAGAGAAAAAGCGTGTTCATGAAAAGAAGCTATGGTGAAGAGGACCGGAAGAAGTGGTCTTCAGTGCTGAATGCAGATTGTGTTTCTAGCGAAGAAAGTGGAGAAGACGATGAACTCTATGTAAAGCCACTTCTGTGGAGGTCTTCACTTGTGGAGAAGTTCTTTGTGGACCTCGATGATCAATTCCAGCGAACAAAGTCCTCCCAAGCCAAGAGGCAAACCAAAACTAGAATTTTGTGTGAGGTCCCTTCGAAGAGGCCTGCTCCATCAGACTTGCCCAGTTGGGCTACGAATTAATTTTTTACTTTTCCTCATAAACTATTATATTCATTAATTTTATTAAATTTATTTTATCTGACAACTACATACCTGAAATGCTTAGTAAAATGCAACTGAAATCTGGTATCTAAAATTCCACATTATCCTATAATATTGTGTTCCTGAAACTCTACACAAAATGCCATATGATTCTAAAATATCATGTACCTATAATTCTACATATAATGCTACATGATTCTAAAATATCATGTACCTATAATTCTACATATAATGCTACATGATTCTAAAATATCATGTACCTATAATTCTACATATAATGCTACATGATTCTCAAATATCATGTACCTATAATTCTACACAAAATTCCATATGATTCTAAAATATCATGTACCTATAATTCTACACAGAATGCCACATGATTCTCAAATATCATGTACCTGGGATTTAGCTCTATCCTGTAGCTGTAATTCTATCATGCATATCATTTCCTTCAATCATGAATTGAGCACTGCATATGACATTACCACCACATTTCAACCACAAATACTATAGCAGGAAATTCAGCTTTTTGCCCTGTGTAGAATGACTTCTTAACTCCGCTAACAAGAAAGAGGCCTTGTGAAATTATTTTTTTATTTACTATAAATCAGAACAGTGTGTGTGCGTGTGCGAGTCAATTACGTGTGTTATTTGTAAGGCGCGCCCCGGAACACAGTTTGATATATTACTAGTGGTGTGCTTGAGCACAAATGGCGAGCGAGCCTTAAACTACACTATTGTTAAATTTGATTTTAACAACTAACACTCAAGCTATTAAAATAAAGTCGAGTTTTTTTTAATAGTAGTTGTAACGCACAATACTTTCACACAACTGAACATACATACGCAAGACTTACCTTCGTGGTTCGTCTAGTGGACAATGCATTTTTAAGTAAATACTGTTGAGTAGGGCTTATAACTGTGAGCACATTAATTTACCACCGCCACTAACTCGAATAGAAATGGAGCTCCCATAAGATTTTGAGTTTTAACTGCACTCGCAAAACAATTCAAAGCCGTAAACAATTCAATTTCTAAGGTGATACGGGTAATGGTCACTAAACCGTAGGATTCTGTTTAGTGAAGTTTGGGACGGGGTCGAACGCGCAGCGAACACAAAAATACGGAGGGTCAAAGTACAAAATGACATACATACGTCCATATATATAAATAAACAAACATCCCCGATTTTTTTCATTTTTACCCCTGTAAGTGTCTCGCTCGCTACGCTCGCTCGCCAATTAGGGCTGGATCCCGGTCGTGCCAATCAGTCAGTCAATTCATTATCTTGTGCTTGTGTGTTTCTGTGTTGCGTAAACTATTATTTAATCTACTCTACTCCTAGTCTTGTGAGATTCGGGTACGGGTAGCTACTCAACCAGACTGCATCACTTGAGACTGATTCTGGTGGCAGCTTTACCATAAGCCCCAGAAGGTCAGAGCCTCCAGTGTCGACGCGTTACTTACGCTAACCTGCCGAGCCTGTGACATCCAGTAAGTTTTATAAACAAACAAACATTCCCGATTTTAAGTTGTGTTACTCCTGAGAGTTTCTTGCTCGCTCCGCTCGCCAATAATATTTTTTTAATTTTTTTTTCCTGCACAGACATTCAGCAACGAGATATGTTTTAAAAGCAGGTACAGTCAAAACTGTTTACTATGATGCAAAAAAAAAAGTCTATTAGTCCACACAACAAATAGCTACAAATTTGGACTTACTGTTACCAACCGTACTACAATTTCTGAATGTCTCAGAGCTGCTATGTGATTCAGACTGAGTACACGCTTATTCATCTTCTATTTGATGGATTCTGAGCTTCTCAACCTCGTACTATTAAATATTTTTGGGAGGACAAACAACTCAACGGTTAGCGTTCCAGCAGCCATATTTTTTTTAATTGTAAAAAAACAACAACAACTAATTCAGCGAGCGAGCGAAGCGAGCGAAGCTGACTCTCAGTCGTGTTCAATTGAGATTTCAGATATATATAATAATAGAGTCAATACAGGAAAAAATGAGTTAATGAGTAACTAAGGAATAATAATACATGTACAATGCATGCATTTATAAACAAGTTCATGACAACGAGATGATATGAAGGGGGAGTGGTGGAGATATGGAGGGGGAGTGGTGGATGATATGGAGGGGGAGTGGATGATGATATGAAGGGGGAGGGTGCTTTGAAATGAGTTCAGATTATTACAATGTACATACTATTGAAGTTGGTTTACAATAATGACCGATTTGGGAAAATCTGCCAAAATGCGGCATCTAATTAAAAAAAAAAAATTTTTTTTAGCTGTAAGCACAAGTCATCTTCGCCCTACGCACTAAACGATACCTTATTTTTTGTTCAATTTATTATTGTTGATTCCGAGAAAATGACCCGTAAAAGGCGCAACAATGTAGCTTATTATCTGGGTCAAGGGCTATCAATGCAACAACAGAGTCATTTGAGCACATGGAGCACATGAACAGGACTGTGAAGACAATTATTGATGGATTGGGAGCTAATAAAACTGATACTGCAATTGTTCGAACAGGAAAGAGTGGGGACCAGTCAGTGATATTTTGTCTACATTTGATGATGAGGCAGGAGTTGCTCCAATCAGTGGCAAGCATGCTGAGAAGTCACAACTGAATGATTTGCATCAAATTGTAAATCAACTGATGGAGTCGGAGGTGTTTGATGCAGGTCTACACAACTACAAATCTTTCTTAAACTTAAAAGCAAACCTGACAATAACTTTACCAGAAAAAGACCTAAGAAATGGATTCTCAATAATTTTTCTAAATACACCCTATCTTAGCTATTCTGTACTTTTTGTGATTGTTATTAGAAATATCTTTGTTCTGTCAAATGAAATACATTGCTACTACAAATATATGAAGGAATGTGAACTACAGAATAAATGCATAAAAATAGTTAAATACAATGCAAAAAATAACTTTATTTTGCTTGAAAATGGAACAATAATTGTATAGATAAATAATATAAAATAAGTGAAGGAATGTGGAAACTACAGAATAATACATGAACCAAAGTTTAAAGAGACTTTTAACTTTTACAAATGCAGTTTTTCACCACTGTAGATGTCATTGACGTGGCGTATGTTGTCCTCAAGAAGCCAATTTGTCTTAATATTTAGATGGATTATTTCTGACGATTAACAACTATTTGTAAATATTTATGTATAACACTGGAAAAATATCCAGATTTCCTGTACTTTTGACGCTTCAGGAAATGTATAGGATAGTTAGTTGTCATCTTTCCTGTACATGTTGTATACCCTCCATACCATGTTTCCCTGCTTCAATCCTATACCTTCACGGCACATGAATTAACCTTAACATGTATGCTTGCAATTCATAAATCCTGTACTTATCAGACACAACATGACAGTCCAACTATTCTATATATGTTCCATAGCAGAATAATACAATTTTCTATGCATTTGTCAGTTACTACAGGACAGCCCACTTGATTCTACACCTGTCCTTAATCAGTATTGTTCATATAAACTGCACTTGTCCTTTCCTACAGTAAACTTCATTAACTCTAGACCTGTACTGTACCACAGCACTCCACTTACCGTGCATCTGTCCTTGACTTCGTGATACTTCATTTTACCTATCATTAATCCTGGACAAGTACACTTCATATAACGTGCACCTATGAGGTACTCTAGAACATACAATGTTGCCCAGTATCTGCACTGTACTACGACACTCCACCTTACAGTGCACCTGTCCTCAACCTCATTATACTTCGTTTTACCTATCGCTAATCCTGGACAAGTACACTTCATATAACTTGCACCTATGAGGTACTCTAGAACATACTATGTTGCCCAGAATCTGCACTGTACTACGACACTCCACCTTACCGTGCACCTGTCCTTGACCTCCGGATACTTCATTTTATCTATCGCTAATCCTGGACAAGTACACATCATATAACGTGCACCTATCAGGTACTCTTGAACATACTATGTTGCCCAGTATCTGCACTGTACTACGACACTCCATCTTACCGTGCATCTGTCCTTGACTTCGTGATACTTCATTTTACCTATCATTAATCCTGGACAAGTACACTTCATATAACATGCACCTGGCAGGTACTCTAGAACATGCAATGTTGCCCAGTATCTGCACTGTACTATGACACTCCACCTTACAGTGCACCTGTCCTTGACTTTGTGATACTTCATTTTATCTATCGCTAATCCTGGACAAGTACACTTCATATAACGTGCACCTGGCAGGTACTATAGGGCATACAATTTTGCCCAGTATCTGCACTGTACTACGACACTCCACCTTATCATGCACCTGTCCTTGACCTCCTGATACCTCATTTTATCTATCGTTAATCCTGGACAAGTACACATCATATAACGTGCACCTATCAGGTACTCTAGAACATACAATGTTACTCAGGATTTGCACTGTATAATGTTACATTTCTATTATGGTTTACTTGTTCTAGCCTCATACTCAAATAAAAGTTAGGTTGTAAGTGAGAACCACAACAGATACAAAATATTTCAACCATCACCTTGTGCGCCTTATAATTTACAAACCAAAAACCCTTTTCCAGATTAGTATAGGTAAGTATCGCTTAGCAAAATGTGAAAACGCTTTACCATAAAAGATAGAATTCGCGACTGGAAATGGTCGTTGAAGGCTTGTTGAAGGCTTGTTAATGCGGTGCGCTTTGTTTCTTCGACTTCGCTTCAATGTCTTGACGGTTGGGGGGGAAACGTCTCAATTTGGATTGGTGAGTACTTTCTAGCTAGTCAGTTTTTCTTAATGGGAACTGAATTCTGTTTTACTTGTACAAGTATACAAAATGCTGTAAGTTTTTAGCTGCATCACATCTTAGTTTGGTCATGTTACTGTTAACAGTTTGTTTGTTTTTAAAGATACTCACATAACCTACTGATATCAAGTATATATGAATGAATGCTGAGCAAGGATGACTGAATTACAATAAGGTTGTTGATAGATTGAAATTTTCTCACCTAAAGGGGTGTGGAAAAAAGCAACATCGTAGTTGTCGCCGGGGAATCGAACCCAGGACCACTGGCTTTAGCCACCAGTGCTCTAACCACTGAGCTACGACAACCCAAAACTTCCAAGACCTTTTCACATTTTACCATTATACTGTTGAGTAGTACCTCTTGCTGCAGTCTCGTAGTCAACAGACCACCGATTATGTGCCGTCAGAACACCTTTTCGGTGTTGACCAGAAACACCTCCCCTTCTGGAGAGGAGCCATAACTAGTGGGTTGAAAAGGCTTTATCATCACAATTGTCAAGTTCTGACCCTTCATAAAAACTAGATTGAAGCTTTCTTACCTAAAGGAGTCTGGAAAAAAAGCAAAGGAAAATGTGAAAAAATCTTGGTTGTCGCAGGGGTTGAACCCAGGGCCACTGCACCAGTGCTCTAACCATTGAGCTAGGACAACCCTTGATTTCCCAATAATTTCTTGCAGCCCAAGGGGTAGTTTGCTTTATGCTCAGGGAAGTTAACAGAGTATACTGATACCTCGTTAATAGATTGCTTTTTCTTTAGGTCTGAGATTATATTGTAATAACTATAAAATGTTTAGTAGCGCTGAGGGTTCGCACCGTTGGTGCTTTATCTTATATAGTAACCAAAAGATGATGTAATTACACTGGCCATACAGGTTCTTCCATCTACCCTGTGTGATTCTCTTGCTTGCACATAGAGATGCACTGATACACTATTTTGTGATAGTCATATTTGCGTATATTTGCTCTCAATAATGCAGATTCAGATATTGATATCAAAATAGGGTCAGATTTTTTTTACAGACATTTTGTTATACTTTCCTTCACTTTAAAGCATAAAAATTAACTTGAAACTTGATAGCTCTACTGACAGCTTGCCTTTACTCTATGGCAGCCTTCAGTGAGCCTATAGCGCAACCCCACCTCACCAATAGCCTATTTAGTGACTTGAAGACCCCAACTATAAATGTAGGTGTGGCTGTATCAGTACAGGTACTGTATTGGCGATATTTCTAATTTTCAGCTAATACAAATATCTTATCAATATTTGTGTGTATCTGTAGATACTGATTATTATATTGGCACATCAGGGCAACTCAACTTGCATACCAACTAATTTCCATGATAACCTAGTACCTGCGGTTATGCATGTCAATCAGAAAAGGTAAGCTTACTTCATGTATGGTAATTATGTTTGAGTTCTGTGTGTATATGTGCATGTATATTGGAGTGCATGTGTGAAAAAATCACTTGTTGCTGCATCCTAAGCTAAAGCGTCAGATTCAGAATTCAATTTCCATCAACATTGAGTTATTGTGTGTGTGTGTGTTTCCTTTGGCATAAATCCTCAATTATCAGCATAGCGTTGTGCCTCGAAACACAAAACACATCTCGCTAGCTAAACAACCAAATTGTTACTTTGTGGACCAATAGTAAGCTAATTTTATACTGGATAGTCCGACCTTACTTTTTTGAATCACTATTTGTAGACTGTAAGCAAGGCTTAAGTAAAAGCAGTCAGGCTAAAATTATCAGCTACGATCATCAAATGTTGACCCTCCGTTACATCCAATACATTGATTACTGACTGACGAAAAAAGATTCCAGCATAACTTCCTACGTTGTCAAACTATGCTTCATAACATGCACCACTTTAATATCCACTTATTACCAAATGTATTCAATAGTATTCTTTTATGTAAATTTTGTTGCGGCAAAGTGTTTTTGTTTTTTACTGGAGCAGTTGTTGCAACTATGTAGCCTACAAGGTAGCTAGTTAATGAATAAGAGTATTGCTTGTTTTCTAATTGGACTAAATGCTGAGTGCTAAAGCCTGCCATTAGGCAACTGCCTTCTACCCTCAACTATCTGGAGACAAAGCTTGCCAATAAGACCTATGCACTCTAACTCAACTATTCTCCTAAGTACCTCTGATGCTGAAAGTTTACTAAAATCTGTGCACTTCTTCTGTATAATATTAGGGTAATAATAGAGATGGTGAAGTCGATAATAAATGTCAACCTGTAATAGAGGACTATGTATTTTTTTTTTAATATATTTTATTAACCCTCAGCGCGCATGCGCAAGAGGGTTACAGTAGTCCTAGTGTCATTCATTCATTCTGTCACTCTGTCTGTCAACAGGCACTTCTGGAAGGTAGGAACCAGCCAGGCTTTGAAAGCGGCATCAAACAGCAGTATTTCACGAAGTAAGTAAAGTTAATATGCCAGAATTTTGATTTTGGACTTCATTTTCCAGAAAAAAGCGAGTCTTTCCAGAGCCGTGCGATCGTAGGCTTACAGCGGGAACCGCCCCTTTAAAAACTTACTTGTCACGTGAGCCAGCTTGCGTTGAAAAAATCAACTTTTAAATAGCTAACAATTACATGAATTCAGCGTGAGGTGTTGCGTTGTGTAGTCGTTGAGTGAGCAAGTAACTAATCCAATGGTCTCTGGTTCGAATCTTTGTCGACGCTATTTTTTTTTTTCATCTTTTTTTTTCATCCTGTTTTTTTTTCTTTTTCCTTTTGTCTTCTTGCCTTATTTTTCTTTATTTTCCTCTTTCTTCCTATTGTTTTTATTTCTTTCATACCTTTTCCTTTCTTTTCTTTCGTGTACTGTTTTTCATTCTTTCTTCCTTTTTCTTTTCTTCCTACCTTTTTTAATTCATTCCTTTCTTTTGTCCCTCTTCATTGTCGTTTTCTCTTTCCTGCCTCTCTTCATGCCACTTCTCTTTCTTTTTTTTGTTTCTACACTTTTCCTATTATTTTCTTTATCATACTAGCTAACTAGCGCTGAGGGTTTGCACTTCAGTGCTCTAGTTCTTATTGTATTTACCACAACTCACTGTTTTATGATATTGATGCCAATGTCTCTATTTAATTACAAGGCCGTTGCAAGCTTTAAATGAATCACTAAAGATGCAAACCCTCAATGCTACTATACACTCAAGCAATTACAATATCAATTTCTTGCTATTTATTGCTCACTTGATTGTTTGAAGAGTGGGATGTTACCTACGAAAGCTTACAATCATAATATGGCCAAGTTTTTTTTTCCAGGAAACTAATTTGAAACAAAAACTCTGGCACATTAAAAAAAGTAAAATTGTTCAGTACAATAGTTATATTATGCTTCTTTCATATTCAGGAGGTCACTGTCTTTGAGATCATTAGTTCTTTTGACAGACTGACTAACAACGTGAGTACTATAACCCTGTCCCACATGTGCGCTAATGGTTAATAAGTTTCAGCTTTCACGGCTCTAATGCCTACTGGCCATGTAGAGCCACGGGTACGATTCCATCAATATCCTTAGTATATATGGTACATGTCTAGTGTAATAACCAGGTTTTCATACAGAGGTAGGCACGCCCTGGGATTTCCTTCCCCCTCCAGGTTGAGTTCCCCCCCCCCCCTCACCCCCAGAATTTCTCGAAATAAATTAATAATAATATTTATTACATAATGGTATTCTGTGGTTATGATTTATAATGGTATTCTGTGATTTTGTTGTTTGTATATATCTAATATTTGGTGAAGGTTCACTTCAGTTAATTGAGGTCCTTAACTCACATTACGCATTAGTCTTCCAAGATTGATGTCACTAATTCTAGACCTGAGACGATTTTTAATCAAATGGGTGTGGTTTCAGTAAAAATGGGGGTGGTCAAACAAATGTGTGGCCCCCCCCCCCCTCCTTCCTAAACTCTTCCCATGCCGTGATAACCATTGAAAAAAAAAAGTACCTCTATGTTTATAACATTCTGAATATTGAATGTTTTATATTTGACAAACCAGTGCCTCGGTTGCAAGGCCTAGTAAAATTGCATCATCATAGTGCCATGAATGTCCTAATCACTCTCTAAGCTACATTTAACAGAGGTAGTAGTGACTAGGATTAAGATTTATTGAAGCAGGTTTGGTTAGAATTGAAATGAGACCTTATAAATTATGTTTTGTACAGAAACGATGTCACTCCTAAAATATGTAGTAGCCATACATTCTCCATGAAGATTTTCTCAACTACTTCTTTCCTGCCCATGTCCTCTTTTTCTGTAATTATATATGAAGTTGTGCCCCCTCTTGAGATAGCTCTAGCTCGATCTCGATCCACCTTGGTAATTGCAGTAGAGCCTTTTAATGATATTTCAAGGTAAGGGTGGGCTGAGTCAGGAATATATAATGTAAATGAATTGCCTTATCACTTTATCTGTTTACGTTTGTACGTAGAATGATGCTAAATATATAAGAAAATACGAATTAAAACTATTGCAAGGCTAAAGAAAGCTATACAGTCTGAAAACAAAAAGTAAGTATTACCTGAATATGTTATACATATACATCATACTGGGTATGTTAGTCTAGTATGCATCATGTACGTATGTGTATTCTCGCACATATCGTGTGTGTATGTGTGTGTGTTCGCTATTTATATTTATACAGATCATGTGTGTGTTCACTTTTAATTGATGCACATCATGTGTGTTCACTATTTAGATTTATGCACATCGTGTGTGTGTATGTGTGTTCGTTTTTAATTGATGCACATCATGTGTGTTCACTATTTAGATTTATGCACATCATGTGTGTGTGTGTGTGTTCGCTTTTAATTGACGCACATCATGTGTGTGTTCACTTTTAATTGATGCACATCATGTGTGTGTGTTCACTTTTAATTGATGCACATCATGTGCGTGTGTTCACTTTTAATTGATGCACATCATGTGTGTTCACTATTTAGATTTATGCACATCATGTGTGTGCGTGTGTTCACTTTTAATTGATGCACATCATGTGCGTGTGTTCACTTTTAATTGATGCACATCATGTGTGTTCACTATTTAGATTTATGCACATCATGTGTGTGCATGTGTTCACTTTTAATTGATGCACATCATGTGCGTGTGTTCACTTTTAATTGATGCACATCATGTGTGTTCACTATTTAGATTTATGCACATCATGTGTGTGTGTGTTCACTTTTAATTGATGCACATCATGTGCGTGTGTTCACTTTTAATTGATGCACATCATGTGCGTGTGTTCACTTTTAGATTTTATACACATCGTGCGTGTGTGTTCGCACAATTCAATTCATTCATGTGTAATTACTAGTATAGTGCGTTTCATTTATTATTGGTATTTGTGTGTACACTACACATCAGATGATAGCGCGGACAAATTCAAGGGGGTGGAGGGGGAAGGGGAAGTAGAGAGGGGGTGGAGGGGGAAGGGGAAGTAGAGAGGGGGTGGAGGGGGAAGGGGAAGTAGAGAGGGAGGATAAACAATGCAGTAGGAAATTCTCTTTGAATGTAACTAGGAGATGATTTATATATTGTAGCTTATTATTGAGGGTCGCTGATTGTATAATTAATTCGTTTGCAGAGGATATCAAACTTATGTACAACAAAAATGCTATCTGAAAAAGTGAAATATTTTTCAATTCCGATAGAGGCTGAAAGGTGGCAAGATCACAAAAACGAGTAAGTTATTTTTTTCCCTTTGTGTTCATTTTCTAATAGTCGTGTGCGTAAATTGCCCATTCAACAATGTATGGGAAAAGCACTGTTCAATTGAAATCTCACAGGGAAAGTGAAATACCATGGTAGCCAAGTGAAATAGTATGGGTAAGTGTGCATGCATACAGCTTTAGCCTTGAGAAACATACAGTTTGAGTAGTTTCTTTGTAGACTATGTCATTTTTTAGCGCTGAAGTTCTACCCGAATTAGACGAAATATTTTCAACAGATTAGAGGGAACCACAGGTCAAATACATGTTCCAGAGGAAGCTAATCCTGAAATACAGAGATAGTGAGTTAATGATATGTGCTAATGATTAAAAAAAAAAAAAAAACTGGTCTACTATTAACTAGTGATAGCAATAGCACTCGGCTTCGCCTTGTGCTATTTCAACCACACTACTCACATGAGTTATAGCACGGATACCATGCTATTCGGGATTAATAGCACGAGTAATGTGATTGAGACGAAGCCAAGGGCTATTTCAAATACTTTAGGAGTGCTGTGAATTCCTAATAGCACGGGTTACCCGTGCTATCACTCACTAAAAGCCAGTTTATATGTTTTTTAATATCATTTGCACTGTAGCTACTGTATTGTTCACTCATTATCTCCATATTTCAGGATTAGCTTGTTGAAAAATGTTTCGTCAAATACGGGTAGAACTGGTGCATTAAAGAATGACATTGTACATTTCCAAGCCACGTTTCCAAGGCATGCGCACATACCCATCTATTTCACTTAGAGCTATTCCACTTTCCCCTTGCAGTGAAGCGAGCGAGACACTCTCAGGGGTGACACAATTGGAAATCGGGGATATTTGTTTCTTTGTGTATTGTACACAAATATAGTATCTTTTGTTATCGCGACTTTAACATTTTCAAAATAAGTTTAGGTTTCTAAATTTAATAAGATAGTATAGCCCCTAATGGTCATTAATTGGAGAAAAATAATAGGTATTTTCGCTGATTTTCAATAATAATGTAGGTCGTACACTTTTATTGTGACATACACTAAGTATTTACTGCTTGTGACTTGCTATCCTGATCATATTTCAGGGTTAATATAAAATAATGGCCATCAATTAATACATAGGAAAGGGTGTTGTTTGGTTTGATGTTTGTAAGCATGGCATGGGTGTATATGATTAATTATTTTGGGCATAGGTGTCAATCAGAGGTGTCGATTCTGTAGTACTTTTACTTATCTAACAATTAACATCAATGGCCATTATACATTACCTATGATCACTGCAGATTGACAATGTATTATGCGTGTGTTTTTATCTTATGTACAACATTTTTTATGTGCACTTCATATTAATTAGAACCCGTTGCTATATTGTTACTAGGTGTACTAACTTGGTAAGTGTGCACTATTTTTGCCTTTAGGTATATAAACTGTGCATATTAACCACCCTTGGGGTATTGCTATTTTTGAGTTTTAGTTTAATAGAATAGGCCGGATAAAGCTGTGTGAGGCCTGGATATGATATGTGAGGGTCTACTACCCTCTCATATCCGACCTATAGGGACCAGAACTAGGGCTGGTCCCGTATAGGTCGGATAGGACCAGCCCTAGTTCGGACAACTCTCCTGCTGACTGCTCATACCCAGGAATTTACCATAGCTAGCTGCTTAACTGTTTACCACAGAGCAGAGCAGCCCAGGGTAGAGTTAGATCTGGAGATAACAGCTGGCAGCTACAATGCTAAAGTAAACCTGCCAGGTGTGCTTCAATTGAATTTTAATTGAATTTTAATTTTGGGCTGGAAATTCGCTTGACATGTGCGAAAATGCTGATAAACCAAGTTGCTAGTGGAAACTGGGCCGCTTTGGGTAAACGGGTTCTAAAATAGTTAGAGCATGCGCTCAGGTACTGGTGGATTTAGTGCACAAACTAAATCCACCAGTACCTAAGCGTATGCTCTAACTATTACTTATTTCTCTACAGAGTTATGAGTGCCAGGGCAAGGAGGTGAGGGAAGGACGGAAGAGGGAGCTGTGGTCAGATGTCACACCTGACATGATGTCAGATGAAGAACAAGAACAAGATGAGAAGACATTTACGCCATCCCATCATATCAAAAGCATTAAATACGTTTATAGCCAAGTAAGATGTCTACTTGGACAGCCTGCCATCAAGTCATCCAAGAGGAACCAGGCGAAGTGATTCATTGAAGGACAATCAAGAAATTGATGAACAAAGTGAATAACAATTTACGAGACATTGATTGTTATAACTTGATTAAAATTTTAAAAAAATTGACTTTGGATACGTAATATGCTGGGTGGGTAAAAGTTGAATATGGTCCACCTTATTCCAAGACAGGATATAAGCTGGGTGTGAGCTAGGTATAGGATAATATAAGCTGGGTGTAAGCTTGGTATAGGATAAT
>WLWD01001580.1_pt1 | contig 53664 bp, 44 predicted proteins | sample 6712731 | NCBI WGS metagenome assembly WLWD01 (sample SAMN12718690, study PRJNA576275) | sponge metagenome | isolation source: marine sponge | host: Mycale hentscheli | place: New Zealand: South Island, Marlborough, Capsize Point | collected 2014-11-01
TAAAGTTACCGCGGCTGGTGATTTAAAAGAGTACTCGAAGGACTGCTCAACCCTTCTGATACAGAGGCCTAGGCAGTGCAATTCTGATCACAGTGAGGCAAAAAGCTGAACTTTTTGCCATAATACGACTCTTATGCGTGTAGAAAAATATGTAGCTATGCAAAGAAATTAATTCATGTCTCGATTTATATAGTGAATGTTGATGATTGTTTTTTTTTAATCACATGAAAATTATAATATAATATGAAGGAACAAGCATCTGCCCCAACCTTTAAGCTAGGGGCCAATAGATTTTTAATCAGTTTCACCGAGAAAGCACCGCTGACCAGACAGTCGACTTAATTATTTGTTAATTAGCTGGTTCACTCCTAATCTCCCACTGAGTACCCTTTACCAACAGTATACTTGTTGGATGGAGGAATGGAGAATTACGATCATATTTACGATTTCTTGTACTCTGGAATATACCCCATTTCGTTTACCAAAAACGAAAAACGAGTACTGAGGAGGAAAACCAAGAATTTCAAGGTCTGATAAAGAAAAAAAAATTTGCTATCACTTGTTAGGCTTCATGGGAGTTTGAGTCACCCACCATTTACCTTTACAAGTTCCACTTACTACTAAGCAATCAATTTTGTAGCACTGATTGTTTGTCTAGCTAATTAAGAAGTAGCTAGATTTTAAACAGTAACCTGGATACACTAATTAATGAATGTCTTTTTATTTTATGCTAGAATATGGTAGAGAGAGTGTCAAAGTTTAGCTTCCACTTGTTGGTTACAAAGCAATTTAATCTTGGTCGGCTATGATTTTATTATTGTATGTTTGTTGCAAAAAAATAAAAATTTGTAATACAAGGTTAAGGATGGTCTTCTCTATTACTCCAAGAGTGGAAGTGCCCAGAAGCAAGTTCCTAGAAGTAGTAAAGAGAAGGAGAGAATACTGAAGTCATGCCATGGATCTATTGAAGGTTTATTTATTTAATTTGTACTTGTCAACTGCTACACTTTCGCAGCTTCATTTATAATCTTTCTATAATATTTTTACTCTGTGCTATATATATTGGAAGTTGTGCTTCAATGATTTCTGCTTGTGACCTTAGCATATTAGTTTGGTTCAGGCTGATAAAAAGCAATAGCCAATACTATATTAAAATGTTGTGAACTTTAATAACGCTTCTCATACAGGTGAGGTGCATTATCTGGAAAAAAATGCAAATACAAGGTGTTTAAGTAATAGTTATGCCATGGCCAACGAGGGGTTATGGAATATAACCGTCCAGATCCCGAGGGCGAAGCCCGAGGGATAAGGGCGGTGATATTCCATAACCCTGATGTTGCCATGGCACAACTGTTTTATACCATAACTGTTTTATACCATAGTTGCTGCTACTACTACTCTCTCATATCCACCTATATGGGACCAGCCCTACCACATATAACTCTCCTGCCGCTCTCATACCACAGGAATTTACCACAGCTAGCTGCTTTACTGCTTACTGCTGAGCAGCCCAGGTAGAGTTAGATCTGGAGATAACAGTTGGCAGCTACAATGCTAAAGTAAACTTGCTAAAGTAAACTTGCTAAAGTAAACTTTCTGGCGTGCTTCAATTGAATTTTAATTGAATTTTAATTTTGGGCCAGAAACACGGAAGAATTCGCTTGACACCGGGAAAATATCATAGCCCCAGGAAGAATTCGCTTGACACCGGGAAAATATCATAGCCCCAGGAAAAATCACCGGGAAAATATCACTTTTAATCCATGGGTGTTACCGCAGCAACCATGGTATAAGTCTTTATAATTGCTAATATTTATAGCTGGTCACCTTGGAACGGACAAAACAGCCCAAAAAATCAAGGAGCGTTTTTATTGGAAAACCCTATGGAGTGATGTTCAAGACTACATTTATAAGTGTGAGGCCTGTCAACGAGCGAATGATGCTAAGTTTCAAAAGGCAACTGAACTTCTCCACCCTATACCCATAAAATCTGAAGTATGGAATCAGGTAAGTATTCACAACTAATGGTTTTATTTGAATGATTACAGTAACATTAACTTTTGCAGATCGGTATCGACATTGTTGGTCCTCTACCAGTAACATCCAAAGGCAACAAATATATTATTACTTTGGTGGATTATTTTTCCAAATGGCCGGAAGCAGAACCATTGTCTGACAAGAGTGCAAAATCAGTTGCTTTATTTCTGTTCAAAATGTTTTGCAGGTAGCTATTTGCTCATTAGCCAAGCTATTGGTTTTTGATTAAATCTTGGTATAATAATATGTATATAGATTTGGATGTGCTAAAGTTGTAATTTCAGACCAGGGCAGAGAATTTGTCAACCAAGTGAATCAATATTTGTTTTCCATTACCCAAACAGAACATAGAGTCACATCCGCATATCATCCCCAAACAAATGGAATGGTTGAACGATTCAATCAAACTTTGCAAAGGTCTCTTGTGAAAATTGTGAATAACAATCAGAATAATTGGGATGAGAAACTGGATGGAATTCTATTTGCATACAGAACCTCCCAACACCAATCCAGCAAGTGTACTCCTTTTGAGCTAATGTATTGCCGGTGAGTGCAATTACTAAATCCGGATTTCAATAATGTTGATGAACTTTCCATTTAATGACTTTAGTAAGGCTATCATTCCTATTGAAATGGAAACTGCTGGAGATCACACAAGCAAGAATGATAGTGATGTTACAGATAACACGATGGAGGTGTATGTAAAGAAAATGAATACCTTCAGAGATTCTATTTATGCTGATGCCAAAGATAACATTATGAAATCCCAACAGAAGCAAAAAAAAGACTACGATAAAAAAAGGAGAAAGATGAAGGTATGATGCATATAGTTTGCACACCTTTGTCCATATGAAGTATTATTTTTCCAGTATATTACAAAATGCTCTAATAACAATGTTATCGTAACATATATAGGGTCTGGAGCCTGGAACCATGGTACTACTGAGAAACAGTGCAAGAGATACTAAGAAGGGTGACAAGCTTATACAGCGTTGGCTTGGGCCATACAAGATCATGGAAGACATTGGAAAAGGTCGATATGTGCTAAAAAATGCTGCATCTGGCAAAACTCTCAAAAAAGCTTTCAATAGATGCAGGTGAGTGTATTCCAAGATATGTAGCAATGTAACATTTAATTATTTACAAACTGCATCATTTAAATATTTTATGTATTTTTTTAGAAAACAGCTATATTTTTTGTCAGCAATAGCTAACTTGTTATATCATATGTGACCGTCTGTGGGAAAATTGGGAACAACTTTGCACACATAAACATTGGGAAAGGATCAATTTAATTAGGGAACAGCTAAGGTGCATATATTGACTACTTTTAATACTACGGCTTTAAAACTCAGAGATCTCTATTTATGGTTGCCTACAAATGTGTACGTGTGAATGAAAAAATTGTATAGGGCCATCGTTATGCCGATTTTCCTGTAGATAGTCACATATAAGTCACTGTAACAGATTTTTTCTTCTATTTGACAGATTGAAGGAGTTTTTCAGAAATCCCAATTCTCAACCCGTAGAATTAAAAGAGAATGACATCTTTCAATATGGTAGTAGCGATGAAGATTGCCACAATGATCATAGTATAAGCTCTTCTTCACCACATACTGAAGAAAGACTGGAGAATTCAGTGACTTCTCGTCACAATGTACAAGTCATATCTCCATATGGCTCCCATTTGGAAGAATCACAGTGTTTGTCAGAATCAGATGGACTATCACAAAAATCTCCACTCCCTGAGTTGCATAACCCATCTTCAAAACATTATAAATTAGTCAGCAGAGAGGAGCAGTTAAAAAATTATGTTGTAGAATTTCAAAGAATCAGCACAGAAAGTCTTGTTTCGAGAATTTCTGCATTTATACCCCTTCTTGAAAAGATAAAAGTTGGGAAAGTAAGTTAAGAAATTAGAGCAACCCTAAATCCCCCTAACCGGGACTTTTCATTACAAAATGCTCCTAGTTTACTGCATGAGTACTAGGTAATCAGCTAGTTCGATTACTTTTTGTGTGCTGAACTAGAATTAGGTAAACAACTGGGGAAGTTATTATCAGAAAGACTTTATCAAGGCTGGGTGATGGGAACTTTTTGGGCATCTACCGTAACTCTAGCAGGCTGAGATAACAACCATGAGATGACATGAGCTATCTAACCGGTCACGAACCTAAAAATAACATTGTGAAGATATCTATATAGAATATATTATATATATAATATATATTTGTATTTTTTTTTCAGATGCTGGAACATCAATGCCCAAGTTATGGCGAGTTCATGAAAATGTCATGTAGGAAGCTTCGTATGTTAAATTATTGAAAAGAGAGTCAATTTTTAATTATCATTTTTACTTGCAGAGATTTTGAAAAATAGAACCCATTCCATTACATGTTTAAAGATATCCCAATTTGAGAAAGTCACTCAGTTCATGACCTTCAATTTTTGTTGCAATGATAAGTCAATCTCGGTAATGAACATAAGCAGTTAGTTATGTATATTTAATAATTATATTTATGATATCTAGATATTTTCATACACAATGGACATCTTGCTACCTGAAGTTATATGTCTTATCATTATGGATGTGTTCAAAGTTAGCAGAAATGAGGTATCTATAGTTCTTTCATTCTCATTTAGTAAAATACAAGTTTTTGTATCAATTTTCTCTCAACTAGGCAGGAGATATTATGTACATGTATGTAAACAAGCATCAATGTGTACCTTCACAGAATAAGACTCCAACATCAGGTTTGTTAAAGTGGCTACTATGTCTGTTATGTATAATGCCATTGTTTTTTAGCTTCTGTTTTGAGTCCAGAGAGCTGGAAATTGTATCAGGAACTGCAAATGAAATTTAATGGTGTGTTAACTCTCAGTTTCACAAGGCATAGATATTAAACAAATGCTTGTTATTGTTCATTGTAGTTAAGAAATATGAGGCACCTGAAGGCAAAGAGACTGAGGGGAGTAATGAATCATCTAAAATTAACCTTCAAGGTAGCTAAAGCAAAATACCCTCTATGTATTAGACATTGCAATAAGATTTTAAGCCAATCATTATCACTTTTTTGTGAATTTTCAGATTCTTGTGAAGCTGGTTCTATTTTTCCTGACCTTGTCGATCAAAGCACTTTGAAGGTGAGTTATTTTGAATCGGTTTTGTATTCGTAAACTAAAACTAAATAGATACGCTTATTAGTGTTAATAAGCATTTTTTCAGGAAAGCTCTTAGCAGATATTAAGTTATCTAGACAGTGTAATATAAAATTTTGTGATGTATATGATCAAAGAAGGGCTTGCTTCTTCATATCTTGGTGTAGCGAACAAGGCATTGTTTTTAACAGAGTTGGCATACTCTCACTAGCAGTTCAAGAATCACTGGGTCTCATACCGCTGAAAATAATTCAATAATAGCTTTTAAAAGAACAACAATATTCATCAACATAAATTTTGTCAACTTTAATATTAAGTTCATGTTAGTGTTAGTTATAGTTTTAGTTAGATCTAAGAATTTTTTAATTAGCTTTAGTCCATGATGTGTTAAAAGTGTTGGAAAATAACTACCACTAAATTAAAGAACGAAAAGTTGTTCAAAAAAACTAATTAGAACTATCTAGCTCAAAAGGATAAACTAAACTACATGACTTTGAATATGCTGATTCATAGGGTGTTGCAATAATGTAAAGACAGAATGAATACTGTTACCTCCTCGTACAACACACTGAGAGCTAACAAAGCACGAGAACACACATTCAGTGCAAGTTTTCCTCAATATCTTACTGGAAATGATAATCAAAATCATGAATGAGATGAATAACACGCAGGGAGTATTTTCAAAAAAATATTTCTATTACCTAGCTACTTCATATCCATGTTATCAATAGCTACAGCCATGCAGCAGTGACGATGACTTTTACAGTAAACCTCCTTCAAGAAAGAGGAAAATACTTTCAAGTCCCGAGGTAACAAAATTATTAATTAATATAATGAATGTATTCCTTAAATATAATTCTTTGAAGGAACCAGGGTTTTTGACATGCAGTGTGCGTAGTCCTATGCCTGAATGCAGTCCAAGTTGTCTAGATAAGTTGCAATCATGCGAAGTAAAGGGTAAGCTAAACTGCTTTTGACTTTTTTGTTTGTGATGTAGTGTTTCACTTGGTATAACTATGATGTCTCTGAATGTGTATTATATAGATATTGTCGATCTTACGAAAGTAGTAGCTGATATTGATGACCCAGATATCTATTGGATGAAAGATTTGATGCTGTATAAAGAAGACAAAAAAGTGTTATTGCATGGTTGTTGGCTTACTGACAGTATTATTACAGCTGGGCAAATTTTATTACGGAAAGAAAATCAAAATATTGGTGGCTTGCAGCCTACGATTTTATCAGAAAATTTCCAATTTTCTATACAAAAAGAAGAGTTTGTTCAAATATTAAATGTGAACAACTCACATTGGCTTACAATTTCCAGCATTGGTTGCCCCAAAGGAACCATCAATGTATATGATAGCCTATCAAGTAATGGTTTGTCTACTCGTACTATGAGAGTGATTGCAGGGATTTTATTCGTGACTGACCAAAGAAAAATAACTATTAACCATATTGATGTCCAAACTCAGTCTAATTGGAGTGATTGTGGTCAACATTTATTGTGAATGTAGACTTCCACAGTATGGCAGCATGATCACATGTGAACGATGTGAAGAGTGGTTTCACAAGAAATGTGTTGTGGCGCCAAATGCTGTGTGGAAGAAAGGCAATACAATACAATGGTTTTGTAAGAACTGCAGTTAACCAGCTTACTGGCTTAGCTATTAGCTAGCTACCATTCACTCAATTGTCATGATTTTTTTTTCATTTTTATTGAATAATCAAATATTTTAATGATAGCAATAGTAATAACATTTTGTGGCCACACCCTCAGTTATATATATTTATGGTAAAAATTATAGTACAAGCTCAAGCCACCGGTGTATTGCTTGTTACACTTCTTATTGTATAAAGGTTTTGCTCAGGTAAGCTAACTGGAAATCGTATTTAATAAATGATGCTAACGGCCTCTGATAAAGGAGTTAAACTCTACAGCTCCAAATTTGAAGATAGTTGCCAAAAAGGAGGTAGCTAAAGAGATATATATGATAGATAACACCTCAATAAGGGACACTTCTGAGTAATTTCTGAGTAATGGGCTGTTTCAAAGTATCAATTAGAATAAACAACAATATTATCTGCTGCTGCTGCTGATGATGATAATAATAGTAATAACAAAATAACAATAGTAAGGACATAGCTATCCTATCACAGAACATTTTAAAACTAAAACTAAAATAAATTTTAGCTACTAAACATTTTGGTTATCTAACTAAAACTAAATTTCACAAGGTATTTTAATAACCAAAACTAGCTAAAACTAAAATTCATACACTGAATTGAAATTAACTAAATCTAAATCTATCATTGGAACAAAAGCATACATAATTAATGAGAAATGAATACAATCTTATTAGCCAAAATCAAGCGGGGCCAAATAAACTAAAATTAATAACAGTACTATCAAATATACTCATTACTCACTATACTATAGGCTACAATCAACCATTGTAGCTATATTAAAATAACCACAAAACTAAAATTAGAGTTGGTACAATTAAAATAAAACTAAAACTAAACTTTACTAATTTTGCAGGTCATTGTAATGTCAATGTTCATCTCTAGAACTCTAGAATGTGCTTGCAATGTTTGACAGCTAGTTAATGGTTCCATGTGAAAGCACTTAATATTTGTGACTGTCTACGGGAAAATCGAACATATAAAAAAAATTCCTTTTGCACTTATGCATTCATCGACATCCATTATATTGAGCTCTTCAAGTTTTAAAGCCATTGTTAGCTTCATCTGTTGTCGATATATTGAACCATTCCCTTTTGCAGGCTTATATACTTGAATTTCTTATATATTAATTAGCTTGCTACTAAAAATCTAAAACCACCATTGATAGCTAACTACCAAAGTTAGCTATTCCCCATTGATAACTACCAAAGTTAGCTATTCCCAGAGAAATAACTAAAAAACTAACTAAAGTTTCAAAAACCTCTAAATGAACTAATAAATCAGCACTTACTAAACAAAGTAAGTGTTTCGAAAAGCAGGTTGTTAGAGTTATGCAATTTAAATAGAGTAGCTACTGATTTTCATGTAGTTGTGATATTTTAGTTATACAGTAAGATTGTAACTTTTACTGCGTCCAGGGGGAAAGAAAAGTAGTTGCAGAAAGATGTGCCTTCATTTTGTAATATTAATTCTTTAAATAACAATATAATAGCTCATTAAACCAACCTGCTAGTACATTTATGGCTAATTGGCAATAAAAACAACAACAACTTACATTAAAAATGGCCAAGTCGGCAGTAGTCCAAGTTGTTCCACTTCAGAATAACAAAGCACTGTCTTCTCCTCTGCAGTTATCAGTACGTGGCACACGCTCAACGCAGGGTAAGGTTTCCAGTAAGCAAGAATATACACCGGACATGGGGACATTATTCACTGAAGGGGGACATTATTCACCGATGAATAGTGTCCGGGGGGACAGTTTACAGGGGGGACAAAATTCACTACCACACAGGAACCCTCCCAGTTTTGAGTGCTGGAACCCACTCAGTAGTGAGTAGCGAGACCAACCTGACCAAGGAATGTCACTTACCAGTGGGTGGTGAAACTTATGGGACTATCTCAGCAGTAAGTGGTGAAATTGGCAGAACTGTCCCATCAGTGAAAGGTGCATTTAATGAGCCCATGAGACCTTCACCTGCACAAAATGCAACAAGGAAAGCTTTAAAAAGTGAAATGTTCAATATATCCAGTGCTGAACAATCAGCAAGTTGTCTGCTTTGTCTTCACATGCATCAAAATATATAGTATCATAAAAGTGCTCCACTTTATCAGGTCCATCATCTTTATCCAAGAAGCCAAAGACTTTCCATGTGACAGTAGTAATCAATTGTATTCTGTAGTTAGTACTGGTATTGTGATAAGCAGCTTGTTTGTTAGTTTTGCAAGTTGAATGCAACTGCGAAGTGTATTTTTGAGAGTCGTGTCATTGAGCGATTCGACGACTTGTGTGTGGTAGCTGAGTCCCTTAAGTCTGAGAACACACCCCAGTACAGGGAGAAAAGAAGTAAAAGTGAATACACCAGTAGTAGTGGTAGCAGTGGCAGTAAATCCCAACTTACCTGCGTTCGATGCCACAAGTTAAGGTTGGTCACAGTGTCTCTGAGTGTGCTAGTGAAAGTTTATCCACTTTGTATATACCATTGCTTTCATCAGAATCTTGTAACTGAGGATATTAATAAGGACATATTTGTGAATAGCTACTTTAACATCTTTCTATATATGGTTTCTTTCCTCCTTGTAATCTTGTGAAATGCAGACTAATTGTAACTGTACAAACTGCAGTCATTGTAAGGGACATCTACTTATAAAAATGTTTTAAATTAATAATTAGTAAACCGCTGAAATGGTCTATTTCCTTCTGTAAACTTCGTGCTTCATGACAGAAGTTAAGAGTTCTCTCAAATAAAAATGTAGTTAAATTTACAAGGAATCATAGATAATGCATTTTAAGTCAACCCACTTTACTGTCAGTTCTTCGTTCATCCAGCCATTTCGACTATAGTTGACAACAACCCAAGATATTTTGGAAAGTGCAGATATTGGGCGAACTCCTTTGAACACAACAAATGGCTTCAGCTTCCTACCATCTTCCATTGCTGCTAGGATGATAGTGAAGCAACCTTTATCATGTCCAGTAGTACATACACTCACAGACCTCTCTCCAATACGTGATACAATGATGTCAACAGGCATGTCTAGCCAGAGAGGAGTCTCATCCATGTTCCCATACTCATTCTCATCTTCCTCACATGAAGAATGAAGGAGGAGGGAGACATTGGGAATCTGATCTTGAGGAAGTCTCTGACTAACTGTGGTTTTTCTTCTTAAAGAGAAGCTATTTCTCTTAAGGAACTTCTCTAACCAACCCCTACTAGCAGTGAACTCTCCATTCCCATCATATAATTCAACGGCATTCCTCTGGATGGCAGTTCTGGTGACTCTGAGATGTCTACCTCTCTGCTGTTCGATCCAGGCAGCCAGAACTTCTTCCATGTCCTCAGCATGGGGTTTACAACCTCCACCAGGCAAACGCTGACTCTTCGAAGTTAAAGACCCAAGTTTACTCTTTTGCCTCCTCCAATCTCACACTACTCTCTCCAACATTAAAATTTCTGCCTGCCTCTCTATTGTTATGTTTTTCAGCATACTCGATTACCCTCAGTTTAAATGCTGTATCATAGAATTTTTTATTTTTTATAGGTAACCTCCTGGTAGATGAACTGCTGCCTGGATCTGAAGTATGTACTTCGTCCATCCAAAACTAAAATGCACACACCAGTTACTACAGTACAAATTACAATGCAATAATGGTACCGGTATTTCAATTTTTAGTACGCGATCGGGTAAATATCGTCAATTAAATTAATTTGGTAATGGTCGTCAATCATTTAGTCAATTGCGCAGCCTATTCGAGGGCATGTACTATTACTTTCAGTAAGACAAACAATGCGAGGTCTAATCGAGGGCGCGGAGTAATCGAGTAAATACGGTATTCATCTTTCAGTTCCACACCTTGAAATTTCTTCTCTCCTACCACCTGTGTCTTGTGGTTTTTCAACAAGGCTTTCATTTCTAGGATAGAGATATAACATAAAAAAGTCCAAAAAAAATTATTTTTCCAACAACTATAAATTCGTTAACCATTTTTCTACGGTTTAATTTAGCAAAATGTTTCTAATACTTTCATAAAGCCTGGAACTAAACAGCTCCAGGATGAATGTATTCATTATTTAAATTTTAGAGAACCCATAATTCCCACCAAGGAATATGCCATATTCATTGCAGGTCAGTACCATGCTTTAATACATGTCGGCTGTTACCCCTCCCTACTACTTACCTATACCTTCTCGTTGATGTGCCGACCCGACTCCACAAGGTGGGGCCACAACAGTGTGTGCTGTGTGTGTTGTATGGCGGGGGGTGCAGGGCCTGCTAGCTCCACCCCTTTTTCGTCTCCTAATGGAGCCGTGGGGTTAGAGCTGGGGTTTTACTCCAGCTAGGCCCTGACCCTGTCACGTCGCTGGGGTTTCCCCCTTTGCGACGGAGTAATATGGAGTGGGTGGGTGGGAAAATCTAGTTCTTTCTCCCTTGGTTTTCCGTGTGCTCCCAAAAACTGCTGTATGTACTGCTCATGCGCGCCACTCTAACCCGCCTAACTTAGCCCGCACCACTGTGGCCCCCTCATCACCTGCCTCGTATATTAAGTCAGTTTAATGAGGCATTAAACAGTATTTAATACATGTCGGCTGTTACCCCTCCCTACTACTTACCTATACCTTCTCATTGATGTGCCGACCCGACTCCACAAGGTGGGGTCACAGCAGCGTGTGCTGAGTGTGTTGTATGGCGGGGGGTTCAGGGCCTGCCAGCTCCACCCCTTTTTTGTCTCCTAATGGAGCCGTGGGGTTAGAGCTGGGGTTTTACTCCATCTAGGCCCAGAATGATGGTGGGCGCAAGCCACCAACCCCCAAAGGCTCCGCCCCCCCCTCAGCCCCCACCATAGTCTCCTCTTTTTCCTTTTCCTTTTTTTTTTTTTCAAGTCTCTCTCATACATATATATAAATGAATGTATATACACATACAAATAGGCATCACACCTACTAGCACTCATGGTGCACACAATAATCTCGAATAATATGCCAGTTCATTTCTTGGTATCTTTATATACTGCAAGTACGCAAGGCTCCTCCATCGTCCCAGCGTCTTGATAACTGAATCTTCAAAGCCCTTTGCCGCTGCCGTCGTTGCAGCTCCAATACGACAGCTGTGCCCACAGTATTTTGCCTCATCCAGGCCTGCCTCCTGCAGGGCCTCTCTCACTCTGGTTACGAACCGCTGCCTGGTCATTAGTGGCAGCCCACTTGAAAACATGAAGAGTGGGCCTGCCTTCTTTCCCCTCACTACCAGGTACCGAAGCAGTGCAGACACTGGGCAGAGAACCGCGGACGTTTTCCCAAGAAACAGGTCTATCCCCTTTTGGAATGGGTCGGTCTTGGACTGTTTGATCCGGACTCTGACCACTCCTGGACAGCTTGGATCGTCCACTGCCACATCGTGTACGCTCAGATGAGCCGTGGGATCATACCCGTTGTCCCCTGGCTCTGTCATCTCCCCTATCCAAAGAAAGCCAAAGAAAGCTAGGCAGCATGCTGCCCAGGTGTCTGGGTCCTGCACCCTCCGCTCCCACACTCTCTTTAGACCTCAGTATTGGGGGTGTAATTGGCAGCCTCTCCGATTTTTTATTGTTTTTCTCACTCTCGCACCTTTTCACCCCCTTCAGGATGTATCCCCCAGACCCTCCTGGATGTGTAGATGGTGGATTGCCGATAAATACGCCTTAATAGTTGCATGCCTCAGGCCCAAATGTGCTAGATACAGCACGTAGCGACACAATGTCTCTTCCGATGCAGGTGCTGCCCCCAACCCTTTGTCTCTGCAGAAAGCGAGAAACCTCCCCTGTGCACTGTGGTAGGACCTCTTTGTAGAGTCAGCTAGCCCTCTTGAAAAATATCTTGCAGCAAGCTGATCCAGTCCCTTGAGGTCCAGTCTGGTTTTTGATGAATCAGCGCCTGAATTAGTCCTTGGTGTAGTATGCTTGGCTGGCTTCAAGCTCCTGGCACCTGCTGAACAAAGGAAATTACATTATCTCTTGACAATGCATCTGCTTGCCCATTGTCAACCCCGGGAATGTGGCTACATCATAGGCTCCAACCGTCTCGAAATGTCCGGGACCGTCCCGGATTTGTTAACTTTGTCCCCGGTCCCGGAAGAGACTACTATTTGTCCCGGAAACCCGGAAAGTTACTTTAACCGGCAAAAGGTAAAGGGTGTCTCTATGCGAAATGGGAAAAGATCGTCAGTATCACAAATGCAGGAGTAGATTCACGGTTATTGTAGAGGTTGACATGAGCGATTGCGGTCCTCCTAAGCTTAAAAGAGCCAGAAGGCAATGCCATTTTGAGTTTAGCTGGCTTCAACAATTCCCTGGTATAGGTAGAAGCTCTAAAGGTAAAAGCAGTAATAAAGTAGTGGTTATTTACTACTTTCTAGCTAGCACAACAAACTTTGTATAATAATGACTATAAAATAAATACATAAACAAAAGCAACAGCAATTTACTATTACAATGAAAAGTCATTTAGTGTAGGGAATAATGTTGGATATATATTTTGATACATCAAATGTAAATCTCTTCCAAGGTTTGAGGTAGTTGTATACAACTATCGTAAAACTTAGATGAACTAGAATAAAGTTCCATGCAATATCTCTGTCCTCATTGAGTAAGCACTTGATAATTAAAAAATTCATTATTCTTTTCCAAAATTTTTTTTAAACTTTCAAAAATCCAATATAATTTAAATGCTACACAGCCTTAGTCTTACTTATTTAGTTAATTAGTGGCGGGCGTGGCTATGGTCCCTGAAGCTCCTTTGGAAAAGTTGGAGGGTATGCTACATGACTGAGTGATATTATAATTTGCTGTGAAAAAGAACAGTGCTCTCATGAGGTGCATTGCTGACTCCATCTTACTTCTGCCGGAGATGACTATTGAGACAACTGCGGCATTATCGCAGCGACATCTCACTGTTTGTCCACTCCACATTTTACCCCAGGTTGCAATGCTAAATATCACCGGAACTAGCTCCTTCACTGTGATATGCACATGGTCCCATGATTTTGGCCATTCAAACTGAAACCATTCACCTGACGAGGTATAAGCTCCACACCCCCATGAGCCAGATGCATCTGAGGTAACCATGACCAACCATCTAGACTGTACCGCCCCAGCCATCATGCCTACCCCGTTCCACCTGGGGAGGAAGGAGGACAACCACTGTAGATCAGATCGGAAACCAACATTCAGTCGGATAACTCGCTCCATTGACCTCACTAACTTTGAGAGGTCTATCATCCTACGCAGAAAGGATCTGCCTGGTCTGACCACGCAGCAGGCGTGCTGCAGCTGGCCAATTAACGACAACAGCTGCCTCTTCGTACAGGTCCTCAGGCTCCCCCACTCCCTGATAGTCCTTTGTAGGCGTAGTAGCTTTTCCTCTGGCAGCCTCAACACCCCAGCCTCCGCATCGATCACAATACCCAGGAACACGATCGTCCTTCCCGGGCCCTCTGTCTTGTGAGCCGCAATTGGGAAACTAAGCTTCGTGAGTACTTGGCATCCTTTACCCAACACGGCCCTGCCTTCAGCCATGTCTGGTGGGCCAAAGAATAAGAAGTCATCCAGATAATGGAGTGCGTCAATTCCTTCCCGACCCATGATCCACTGTGCTGCATCGGCCTTGTCATTAAAAATTTTAGGTGCTGACCTCAGGCCAAATGGCAGCACTGTATCGACGAATACTTTGCCCTTCCATCGCATGCCCAGTAGGAGCCAGTCGTCAGGATGCACTGTGACGTTGCGATACGCACTTTCAATATCCGCTTTTGCCATGAGCTCCCTCGATAGCAGCCTACGTACCGCATCGTCCACTGACGGGTATTTCAATGTACAGAGCTCTGCCTCAATACCGTCATTCACACTTGCCCCTACCGGATGGGACAAGTCCACAATCAGCCTCCATTCCCCTGGTTGGTGAGGCTTGGGGATAACCCCAAACCGGCTAATATGCAGGTTGGGGAACTGTGAGCCATCGAATGGGCCTGCAACTCTGCCCCACCTGCCTTCTTTGGCTAAGTATCGATCTACCACCTCTGGGTGTTTCTCTGCCAATTTCATATTCACGGTGGCACTCCTGCATGTCTGCCGAGAATAGTTAAAACCAATTCTGAATCCATGCTGAACACCCTCCAGAATGTATTCCTTAAAGCTGGCGTCTGGGTGGTCTCGTAGCAAATCCTGGAACGTCGCAGCATCCAGAGGAGTATTCACTGATCGTGTACCTAGAGGCCTCATAGCCTGTGGCTGCTCTGCCACTCTCCCCTGCATAGTCACCAGACTGCGTGTGTATTTGTATAGACCTGTACACATGCCACAGATACCAACCACAATGGACTTTGCCAGTAACAACACCAGACCACCCTTTACCATATCTACCCATCACCCACTAAATTCAACTTAATCAGGACATGATGGAAAAACATACCAACACCTTATTGAAGTTAAAAAATATATACGGAGTCTTGTTTAAAAAACTGTTAATATATCCAGGAAAATGGCATATATTGGCAAATTTTCAGCCGGTGTTAATGAAAATATATTACTATGCAGGACTAAAGCAACTGGCTCAGGCATGTGGTTTTAGAGCAGAAACATTACGGTCACTAGAAAAATGTTCTAACTTTTCAAGAACCCACACGTTCTTGCTTCAAGCCTGGCAAGCTTTGTTTTGAGCTTCGATTGCTTCAGTTGATCCTGACAAACCTACACAGGATGAATTTTCATTTGACAATTCAGAAGTGCATGAGATACTAAAATCAGTGGAATCGTTCTTGTTCAAAACAAAATTCAACCTATCATTCCACATAAATGTAGAAGAGAAATGTATATCAGATGATTCAATAAAATTTTGGTATCAATTTATATTTCGTGATTGCTTATGTTACATTCAGCTATTCATAGCCATCAGGTGCCAAAATTGGGATTTGCGATGCTCATCATTAAAACAAATGGCCCCTCTTTTCTTTGCTTACGATCGAACAACTTATCAACGTCTGATACCATACCACCTGGCAGATATACAACAATATCCACCGGAATTATTAAAACACTTCAAAAGTTGTTTCACCATTATTTGAGCAAAATAGAAGAGATAAGGGAAAAGAATTACAATCTCACAACCATATAATATTTACACCAGCCACTGCTATTCCTGATAACTGGAAGTCATTTATTGTTTGTCGTAAATGCAAATATTACATAATTGAAGCTTTAGGATTGTCTTTTATGCAAACTTTAAGACAACGGCTGCTTCAGGGGCAAACCTTGTACTTAAGTGGGTGATTTGCTCAAACTAGCCCTACACAAGTGTGTAAGTTTTCTGGTGATTCTCTACCTGTGATTTTGGCTACATATTCATCTGACTCTACAGAAGCTGATATGCGGATCTGGAGACATGTTTATAAAACTGAACGTACACATATTTTAATATACTCACCAGACACTGACGTGTACACCATTGGCTTGTCGATGTCCACTTGCATTTCTTCCAAAGAAATCATAATACAACTCAATGTTCCACATTCACCAACTTGTTCTTACATCCATCTCAATAACTTGGTGCTTGCACTTGAATATGACCCTGATCTAGCAAGTCTTCCTCGTCCTAATTTGAATAAAATTGTCCAAATGTTATTCATTTGCTCAGGATGCGACTACATCTCCTATTTTCATGGACATGGAAAAGCTGTTTTCTTTAATAATTTTTTCCAGCGTGCACAATTTATATCTGATCAATGTGTAGATGGTTTATTGTCGGATATTATAGAAGACACGAGAAAAAGGATTCTTGGCATTCTTAAGACTCATCGGAACATTGTATTTGAAAAGCATATTTCAGCTATGTCGCCAATAAAGAATGTTGAAACACCACAACAATTATTTAATTCTTTACAAGCAGCAAACAGCATGGACAAACACATCATATGGTACAATACCATACGAGGAATAGTCAGTGAAAGAATATCTGACGTGAGAGAGAGAATGCCAACTCATACTTCAATGTGGCGTCACTGGCTTCATTGTTGCTGAGTTGGACTTATGTGGGACAACTCAATACAACAAAATATTAATGACTTCTTGCTTTCACCTGAGACAAGTGAATGGATTAAAGATTTTGATAAGTTCAATTTTGATTGGGAAAGTAGTGAGGTAAAAGAGAAAGTTCAGGATACTATAGATATCTAATGAGAGGTAATTCTTTACCTATTTGACACTTTATTCAGGAAAATCAGTGTTAAAGCCGAGCTGCAGTCGGTGGTAGAAGTTAATTCAAAGTGGGAAAGGCAGGGGGGAGGGGGGGGGGGGGGGGGGGGGGGGAAAGGAACACCATGTATTGCAAATAATTTATTTTTAATATTAGCTTAACTGAACTAAGTAAAACAGTCATAGTGAAAGTTTAATAGAAAATGATATGATGTAGCTATAAGTAAAAAAAAAAATTCCTTCATTTCTTGCAATGAATTCCTTAACAGTGTCTGTCAGGTTGAAGTTGTCTGCTTTGTTTTCACATGCGTCAAAATAATATAGTATCATTAAAGTGCTCCACTTTTATCAGGTTCATCGTCTTTATCCAAGAAGCCAAACACTTTCCATATGACAGTAGTAATCAATTGTATTCTGTAGTTAGTACTGGTATTGTGATAAGCAGCTTGTTTGTTAGTTTTGAAAATAGAATTGAATTCATGAGCCAATAAATATTATTAAATTCAATTACAAGGTGTAGTAAATGAGAATGTTCCTTGGCCCCTGGTGCCCCCCAAGCCATAAAACTGGGGAGTGGGGCTGTGCCCACCTGTTTACCCCCCCCCCCCCCCCCCCCAATTTCCATCACACGTGGCTGCAGCCACAACCCAGCCAATGAGCTTAGTTTTTCAGAGAGATGTACACTGTTCAACTGCTGTTTTGTAAATCCACGGCCAGGAATAATGCGAATAAAGCTGGTAAGTTTTGAAGGTAGGTAAACTTCAGACGACTGTACAAGTTGTTTACCATTGTAGTTAAGAAACAGTATATGGCTTACAGGTTGTAGGAAGGCCTGTTATAAGACATACACATAAATATCAAGACATGTCTGGTAAGAGGTCACACTACTCACCAGCTGCTGCTAGACACTAGATCTCACACGTACCAGGCAAGAGTCACTCTACTTGCCAGGCAGCCCCTGCTCCCTTGCCCAAGCAGCAGAAGAGATTGATCTACTAATCAACCCCTCTATCTCCCAGCACTAACATTCTTATCATTACTACCTAGGGTATGCTACCTAGGGTTAATACTATTGCAGCTAAAGTACCACATGCACTCACCACTTGAAGAGGGTCCAGCAGCCCTAGCTGGAGTTGGGGGTCTCTCCTGAATTGGCAGCTACACTGGGGCCCCCAGGGGCCAATCAAGCAGAGTTAGTCCCGGTTGTGACTCCACTGCCACCCCCCCCCCCCCCCCCCCCCCCCCCCCCTCTGCTGCGGCTGCTGCAGCTGATCCCACAGCTCCGTCACCACCGTCCTGATGACACCAACCAACTCCTCTGGGACCACTCTGCTGAGTTGCTGGTCCTCGCCAGTATTACTGCTGCTCTCGGCGCTATTGCAATTAGCATTTGACGCCATTACCGAAAGGTGGCTAGCTAGCAATCGAAGAGACTCGAAGAAACAGACTATCAGGCTCTATGGCGTCAAGTGCTCCACGTGAACTAACTGATCGCTATTCTTCCGCTTTTACTCCCACGTGATGCCTGGGCCCACAGACCCAGCATCCCTTTACCAATGTGCAGGAATTCCCGCCTACGATTAACCCCACCTAACCTGCGGCTAAATGGCCAATTGTGACCACGCTCACCACAGCTCCAAACAGGAAGTATATATAATTAGCTAGCTATCATATTACTGTAATTGATTCCTCTGTGCTTAGTGTACCTTTTTAATCATATAGAATTACAGTATATTATAATGTTGATATGTGATGAAAAAATTGTGTATTGATAATGATAACTTGTTTAATAGAAAGTACCAAAATGATAACTTGTTTAAGAGAAAGTACCGAACAGTTTAAGTCTGTGCTCAGAGTCACCTACAATTTGCAATACTAATTAAATCGAAATCATCTGTTAGTTCTTTATGCACATGCAACACCATGAGGTGATTAATTAGCCTCTCTTGTCCCATTGTGTTTCTGAGGTATGTCTTTACACGACGAAAAGCACTGAATGACCTCTCTGATGTGGAATTAGAGGCTGGCATAATAAGTACAAGCTTTAGCACAATGCCTACCTGACACAAAAGGCTTTTCTGGACTGCAGATAATGAACAAAAAAACTTTTTGATATCATATACAGTGGGCTTGGAAGTAGTCTCTGAAAACACTCGTTTAAACTCAATTGCAAATGTAAGCAACTGTGCACGCAATTATTCAGCTTGTAAATCCTCTCCATCAAAAGATGTAACAAAAGTGAATTCAGCAGAGAAATTTGAGCTTATTGCTGCTTTTAAAAATAGTTGCTCAAGGTTTTTATACACTTCATAGCCTGCTTGCTGAAATAGATGTTATATGCAATTCACCAAAATAATTCAAAAGATGAATCATTTCGTAAGGACTGGAGAGTGTCAACCAACATGTCTCCAATGGTTTGACCTTCAGCTGCAGAGCAAACTTTATCTTGCAGCAATGATCTGCTCAAATTATCGGTGTGGCGAAGTATCATTTCTGCCAACATTGTCCCAAAAGCAAAGCGAAAAGTATTCATCTGTGCTTTTACTCCTTGAATTCTTGCTTTGCCGTCAGTATCCCTTGCTACATCTGCCATCTCCCAGGTGCCTAGCAATGTAGAGTAATTGTTGACAACACTTAACAAAGAATTGGCTCGCACAGTCCATCGTGTAGGACACAGAAGTCGAATGCTCAAGGTATTAATTTCATTTTTTAATTCACTTTCAGCTTTTAGCTCACGAAAAATGTTATCTCGTCGTCGTGGAGAGAGTTTAATCAACTTAGTGATTTCATGGGTAACTTCCAATGATAATTTCACAACTTTAGAATTCTTAACAATCATTAGCTGCTAAGTTTAAAGAGTGGCAGTAGCAGTGAGTGAATACTGCACGCTCTTCCTCTTCCTAAACTCTCTTTGCTACACCACTAGTAGAGCCAGCCAAGGTACCACAACAGTCGTGAACATTTGGGCCACTGAGAAATCAATAAAATGGATACTTATAAACTTATTACAAAGTTACCTATTAATTTACTCATTTTTACTTTTAAACCTTTAACAGGTAAACTAAAAAAAAAGCATTTGGTAATGGTTATCAATTTTCAATTTTTCAATTGTTGAAAACCCTTTACCACCTACCTTACAATTGCCATCAGTAATAATTAAATAATTTATTGTTTATCACCTTTAAGCAAGCAACCTTATAGATTTCTAACTGAACTGAAACATTTGTTCTCAATCCAGGCATTCTTATGTAGTTATATACCTGCCTACTTCAAGTTTTGAGAGAAAAAATATGACACCATACCTAATAGATTCCATGTGAATTACAATATGTAGCTATCTAGGGGAATGTATTGAAAAAAATTATAGCTATTTATTATTTCGCTGCAGTGATTGAAATTTTGTTCATGGTTTTCTGCTATAGTTGTTTAACATGGGAGAAATATATATTTTATGCATGAGAATGACTTTTTGTTTATATTGTTGTACTTAAATTGATCCATTTTCTATGTTCAGTAGCTATTATCAATATGGCTATGTATCTGGCTATATAGCTGTTTATCTACTCCATTGTCATTAGTAACTAATACATTTATATATGATATCTTATTACATGAGTCAGAGAGTTATGTGGCTGAAACATTTCAAGAACAAGCTAATTATTTCACTTTGGTAAATAGTAACTTGGGTGCACTCACAAACAATGGCTGTTCATTACAGCATTGGTCAACTTAGCAGCATAAAATAGTTGCAACTTGATATTAAAATCTTGTTTGATTCATGATCAGTTCCAGCAATAGACTACATAGCACTTCTACAAATTTATGGAGCCAGAGGAGAGTGAAAATAAAGCCTGATGAGCAAAATATATTGCAGTATCTTGCAGTATCATCAGTTCCAGCAATAGACTACATAGCACTTCTACAAATTTATGGAGCCAGAGGGGAGTGAAAATAAAGCCTGATGAGTAAAATATCTTGCAGTATCACCAGTGCTCAGCAGTGAACTAACTTAACATTTTCAATTTATTTGTCTTGTGTTCATATCTTTATAAATCAATTATAAAATAGACAAGAAAACATCAGTCAATCCATATCTGTACTTTGATCTTTGGACGGCTCATCAGGTACTTGAAGTAGATCTCTAGTAGTTATCAAAAAAATCGTCCAAGCCCAGAATCTTTGAAGTATCAGAATAACCCCGATCAGACCTGCAAAGGGGACAGTCTCTCCTTCCATCCTCCCCAATGTGCCACTTGTCTGTACACTCCATGCACCCAAGAATTCGCTTACAGCATCGGGAAAATATAGCTGGAGATATTAATGGTGACGATTTGCATATGAATGTATCATGCAGTTGGGCTAACAACAAACCCAAGGGTACTTTGTAATATGGAGCAACCTTCAATATTTTAGAAATCTTTGAATCTAATGAGTTAAGTTTTTCATTAAGAAGAGAGTCTTCATCTGCGTTGGAACATCTACTCTTCTTGGACTGAAGTACTTCAGTGGAAATGGCAAATATTTTTCTGCTCCCCGCCTTCCAAAACTTGATGTCTGCAATCAAAATTTCTTTCTTGAAAAGGATAGCAATATCACACAAAATGTGTTTGAATTTGGAAATAAACATATGTGCCTTTCAAATGATTGTCTTGCTCTACTATAGCAACGTTTCTGTGGTATCTGACACCCTTACAGAATCACCCTGGAAGATCATGCTTATGAAAAGCTAATTACTATGTAGTTTCCAGAAGTCCGAATCACCGCCCGCCCGCGTGTCAATTGGTCAAGGGAAAGGACCAGAAACTAATTACTGACCTTGGAGTGGCCTAACAATGGCTACTAAGCCAATATACACACACAAGAATTAAAAAAACTACTTCAAAAACTCTAACATACCTTTAGTAGCTGAAGTATCTACTATCTCTAAGCCATCATTAGATACAATAATGTATTCTGCCCCCCATATCTTCTGAATTTCAGACCCAATAAAGGAGGCATTGGCAGTTGATGGCTTAAGGTCCAAATATGTAGCTTCATACGGATAGAATTCTATTTTTCCTCCTGTACTAATCTCCTTCTTTGCTCTAACAACGTTTACGGTACAGCTACATTTTTTATTTCCAAGGCCGTTGATTGATCTGCACGGTGTGCTACTGGAACCAGCTTGATCCCTAGTTGGGCGTAGCCCGACCGACCGCTGAAAACGGGAGGTCGGGTGTCAAGCCTGCACTGAACCCGCCTTGCGCTGCAACGTACGTTGCGGCCCAATCAGATTGCAGCATTCAAATGCTGTGGTCATCTACCACTTATATTGTTAACGAAAGCGTAGGCGGGCTCGTGGAGCTCACTCAACACTTAGTGTAGGAGAGCGTCTCAGTAAAATGTCGGCTGCGAAGCAGCGTATAAGCACGAGCATTGTTGAAGCGGCTAGAGAGCTGGGATACCCGATTATGAAGCCTGAACAGCAGCTAGATGTCACTATAGCATTTGTTGAAGGTAGGGATCTGTTCACTGTTCTACCTACTGGCTATGGGAAGAGCTTATGCTACTCTATTTTACCCTACACATTTGACAAGCTGGCAAATAAGGAACGTGGATTCTCCATTATCATTGTTGTGACTCCCCTTGTGGTGATCATGAAAGATCAGGTAAGTCCTGAAAAAAGAGGCTTAATTCAATGAAGAAAGACGATGTGTGAATTTTGAACTGTATTCTGAGCTATGCTACATCAAGTTATGTTTGAAAAAAACATCGACCTCTCAGTTATTTATGACAACTTTGTTGTTTAGAACATAGTTTTTTGTGTATGTTTGTTTTCTTATACTACAAGGTAGAGTACTTGAATATTTCTTTCCATTTTTTAATTCACTGTAGGTGTCAATTTACACTTCAAAGGGACTATCATGTACTTATATTTCTAGAGAGATTGCAGATGATAGTCTGTACACTCAGGTGTCACAGGGCATGTTCCAACTAATTTTTATCACACCTGAGTTGATTATTAAGAACAGAAAATGGAGGAAACTGTTGGAGAGTGATATCTACTCAGAAAGGCTGAAGGCATTTGTGGTTATTGTGTAAAGAAATGGTAAGTATGTAGTTATATAATATATCTGCCAGTTGATTATTGATTTGAGGGTATGATAATATTAAAGTTTAATACTACTCTCCATAGGTGTCACGATACCAATAAGTGTAATTCATGCATATAGCTAGAATGCAACTATCAAGAAGGCAATTATTTATAAATTAATGTTCTTTTTGCAACACTTAATTTTACTATATTTTGTGTTGTAGGGGAGATAGCTTTCATCAAGTTTTACGAAGAATAGGTGAGGTACAAAGTTTGATACCACCTTCAGTGAAAATGATGGAACTAACAGCTACTGCCACTCGTATGGATCGTCTATCCGTTTGTTGTACTGGGACTAAAGAATCCCATTGTTATAACAAAATGCCCAACAAAGGCTAACTTGAAATACTCAGTCCATTCCTATGACTCCGTTAGCATAACGTTTGTAGGCATGCTGAAAAGTGAAAAGACCTCCTTTCCTAAGACTATCATTTATGGTCGGTCATTCGATATATGTTCGAAAATTTATATGTTCCTGCAAGATCAGCTTGGCCCATCCTTTACTAATCCCGAAGATGCTCCAGATGTTCCAGAATTTCGATTAGTCAATATGTTCACAAGCATTACTGATGCTAACCTTAAAACTAATATTCTCTTGAATTTCAAGGAGAATAAAAACTTGCGGGTGGTCGTGGCTACTGTGGCTTTTGGAATGGGAATAGACTGCAAGGATGTGAGGCAGATTAGCTATACATGTTGGATTACCTGACGATGTGTCAAGCTACATTCAAGAGACTATGGGAGAGCAGGCAGGGACGGTATTTTCTCCATGGTGACTCTTTTAAGAGCTAGAACATATCATCACGTGGATGGAGACATTAAACTTTATGCAGCTAATCAGACTGAGTGTAGAAGACGTGTTCTATTTAGAGACATGGAAGGCTATATACCAGTGGACATTAATATTAAATGTATGTGCTGTGATATATGTTCAATCTCTTGTGTTTGTGGTATTTGTAAAGTGAGAGCACAACCTTTTTCTGTTTTTTAATGTTGTTGTTTGTTTTTGGATAAATGCAATAATTCGTACTGTATGGGAAATCTTGTTAATAGTATCTCATTACATTTCAGTTCTTGAATAGATAATTATTAGTACACACAGTGATAATCAACATAATATGGATGAGTAGAGGTAATTATAGAATGATCAACAATGTAAAAAAAATTAGATTGAGGAAGGTAGTTTGCTAATTAACCATTGTACGAAATCATCTCTGTTCTTGTCCAATGCATCTTTGGGTCTTGGAAGTCTTCTTTGCTTCCTTCCAGCCTCCTTCTCAAAGCATTTAGCCTTACGAATTTCATCTATGACAATGGCAACATCTTTATGTGCATGAGGTCTGTCTTGTTTGCTGGACATTGTAGATACGTTATTCACCATATCAAAATTGTTTAAAACTGGCAATGTTCCAATAGCTTTGCCTACGCGCTGGATAGCTTTTTCTGATATATTTGCTCCCAAAAAGTTGATTGCTTCCTTGGCCATTTTATTAAGATGTTCCATGTGAAGATCGACAGGAATGTTTCTACCAGGTATACTGTGAGTGTTAATAAACCTGCTCCACAGTAGTTGAGCTGACTGTCTTGGGGACATGGTATAGTGCACTGCAGTAAAAGGTTAGCCACTTCACAAGCATAGTTCCTGTTTCCAGAAGCAGAGAACATCACAACCATATACTTCCAACATCTCAACACACGATGTCCATCTCCCTCTCTTATGCCATCAGCAAATTCCATAAAAAAACGATGCCATACGAAAAAGCTGGACAGTATATTCATGAATACCATCACTTGGCGTACCTGATGTTGAGTCAGAGTTGTAACTTAAGCTTATGAACTTGTCATAAATTCGTTTGCACATGCTCATCAAAGCCTCTCTTCTCTCGTTATCTGGCAGACTCCAAATATTTTGAAGAAAAAGAGTTCAATACACCATAACTGCATGTTCCATGATATACAAAATACCACTAGCATAGCTTAGTCTCAAATAGCTTCAAAATGCAGATAGAAGTGCAAAACAGTGCCATAGCATTTAGTGCAGTGCTTATAACTATCTTGGAAAGCACAGCTGATAGTTCATTTAAACCAGATACATAAAACAGCAAGATTACTCTTGCTAAAATCCATGCAAGAACTGTAAAGATGTTGTCTAGAATGAACTTTTCTTCAGGCCTTGCAGCTCCTACGGTTAACTTAAGTGGTTGTGGCTAACCTGCAATTTAGCACTCCCACACAAGTTCATGCCGAGCTGAGTCAGCGTAGCACGGGTTCAGTGCAAGCTTGACACCCGACCTCCCGTTTTTCAACGGTCGGTCGGGCTACGCCCAACTACTTGATCCCCACTAGGGTTGGACACAAATGTTAGCGGGACTCTAACAACCAACACACAAATCTATGAATTCATGGTTTGTACAATACTAACACAAAGTAGCAGCAAGCTATCCGCTTCAAACAATTTTTTTTAACTTTTCAACGCTTGTATGGGGCTAGTCTCGCGGGCCAGACTCTCTGGAGGCGCGCGCGCAAGCGGCGCGGAAAAGAAAAGAGAGTCTGTTGACTCTGGACACCTTTCCGTGACAAGCGCCGGAATGTTGGCGCGTCCAATCAGATCGTTCCATTCACATTAATTGGATAATTATTAAGTTGTTCAATATACGCGCATTATAAACGCAGTATGAGGAGAGGTTTGCTACTTTGCGATAAAAGTTATGGAGAAATTATGTTTGGCTTGTGGTGCTTGTCCCAGTAGAAAAGATACAAGATATTTGAGTGGTGTTACTGGTGCTCATCTATTACCTCTCTTCAATAAATTAGTAGAACTTAGCTTTACTGACCCTGTGGATATACAACGTTTTTTGCAATACTGCTCCTGTACTACTGGTATTCTAGTATGTAAAAAGTGCTTCAGGCAACTAGAAAGACTTACAAATATTGCCAAGGAACAAGAACAAATAAAGAGTTGCATTCAAGGAGGAATTTAAAAAGTTGGACAGCATAGTAGCTTCTACAAGCAGAATTTCTACTCCGGTAAAGAGAGTCTCCGAAGATCATCAAAAAATTCGAAGCAACTCTCTACGCCCTTTGGATAGACTTGAAGGTCTTGTTCCGGTGTGTGAAGACTGGCATGCTAAGGGGTGTCTTATAAGTGTGAGTTAAATATTGTGATATTTGCAAACACAGTATCTAGAGGATAGTAAGCTAATTTTATCTTATTGTTGTTCGAGTGATAACTTTATGTAAATGTCCCACCATCTACATGGGACAGATGCTTCTTGACCATACCCTTCAATGATTTTATTTAAGTGGTGTAAACATTTAGATAATGTTCACTGTGGTTTTTCAGTAGTGCTCTAGTGTTGAATATACTTGTTACTACATGTAGTTTACTGTGTTTATGGTAGATACCACATGTGTGACACTTTTTGTAGTAATTTGAAGGACATTAATCATTCCACATAGTGTGTTTAATCTCACACATAATAAGATGAAGGGGACTTTTGAGAATAACATTAAGATAATATTGAGGGTTTGTCTGAATCCTGTTTACAGCCTCCCTCACCTAAGTCATTGTTATGGTGGGACAGGGAAAATGATGGAGTTTTATATGCCAATACTGCCTTACTGATATATTGAATAATCATGTAGGCTATGTGGAAACAATATTACAATACTTCATCAGGAAGAGATGGTGGTACTTTGTATCAATTGAGGAACTTAATCAACAGGCGTAATGTTATTAAGAAACCAATGGATAACCTTGATGCATATGAGGATTTTATTGTTATTGTAACAGAAGCTCATATTTTGTCAGCTGCAATGACAATATTTAATATGAATAGCCTTGATGCTCGTCCAAGTATGATGTTTTTCCCTGATAAATCTGAAGACCTTACTACAGATCAACAAACTAGATTAGTTCTTGCTATTGCACAACTTGTGGATACATTTGTTGATACTAACATTCCAAGTGCAAGTTCCTCACCTATAAAGCCACCTCAGGATGGAGTACATGCACATGCATGTGGTATGCTATCAAGTGGACTTTTATTACTAGAGTTTAAAGACGCAATACGGAAAGGTGATGGTAATCGCATTATTCGATGCTGGCGCTACATACTGCTGATTTATAAAGCAACTGGTCGCACAAATTATGCCACAGAACCATTAAATACTCTCCTGCAGTTGAGATATTTTTTCTCACCACGAATGGCTGCCCAGTTGAAATGGAATCGTACTGTCTGGGACCTAACCCAGACCAAGAGAACTCAATCATCATATGCCATGCCTTACCATTTACAACTTAATCATATTCATGTCTAACCACACTTACTACACTTCCATTTATCACCATAACCACCAACCCATAGCAACTTGTATCACACACTTTGCTTATATGTTCTGTAATTCCTATGTACAATTGTCTGATAAGTTTAAAACCCAAAGTCTCTAACACCAACAGGGATAATAGCCGCTTTTAGGAGCTTAGAACAAGGCTGCAATTGCATTGCGACAGCGGCTGCGTTCTGAGTGTACCGCTGGCGTTTGGGGTCTTATCGCCTGGTCCTTCGACAAACTAATATACCACCTGTGGGAGATACACGCCTGTGCCTTACAACCACAGACACGCCTGTGCCTTACAACCACAGACACGCCTGTGCCTTACAACCACAGACACTCCCCCACATTTGGTCCTTCGAGCCGCCAGACGTTTCGGCATTCCTCTACCACTGGGCCATTACTACTCGATCACGAAGCCGACCTCTGTCCATAAAGCAACAGGGTCTCCTTCGCACTTCTCTATACTACCTACTCCACTATGACTGATGAAGCTACTCACCCCCCGTCTTTGGACCTGCTCCGCAGACAACGCGGACACCGCAGAGGCGCCATCACCAGACTAGGCAAACGCCTCTCTAACCTCTATGACAGTGACCTGTCTGACCATGCCCTGGCCCGCGGAGAAGCCTTCCTCCGTGACCTCGACAAAGAAGTCGCCATCCTCGACAAACTCCAAGACTCTGTGGAGGTTGCAGTCGCTGAGGACGCGGACGCCCTAGAAGCAGAATATATGGAACGCGAAAGACACAACGAAATCAATTCCAACCTCGACATTGAGGGGAAAGCCTTCCTCACACTGGCCCAAGCTTATGATCTGGGCAAGGTTGCAACTAAACGACTAGAAGATTTTCTCAGCCTACGTGACTTTTCCTCTCCGGAGGTTCGTAGCCAGCTGAAAGCCCTCCAGGACCTACATGCCACCTTCTGCTCCAAGTCTGCTCTGTCTCCCCGCTCTGCACAACTTGCGGACATCGCCACTTCCGTGAAAGACCTCCTCGTTGAAGCCATCAACAGGGTCCCAACTACGTCATCTACTCCTGCTGCCACCACATCTACTGATCGTTCCACGGATCGACCACCACCCACCAGCCGTATGGCCCCACTCAATGTGGATCTTCCGAAATTCAAGGGAGACCCTCTGGGTTGGGCCAACTTCGAGGCACTCTTTGACTCCACCCTCACAACCAGGGCGGAGACCTTCAGTGAGGCGGACAAACGCTCCATCCTAGCAACCGCCATTCTACACCCTGAAGGACAGCGTATCCTTCAGGATGACCCTACTGCCTCTGTTAAAGACAGCCTAGCTCAGCTCCGACAGTACTTCGGACGGGCAGAGGTCGTAGTCCCACTCCTTCTCGAACGGATGCTCAACCTTCCACCGATCACTGAGTCCTTCAGCAGCCTCCAGGACTCCGTACAACGCGTCGTCAGAGGACACAAGTCTCTCGTAGCTCACATCGGGAACTTGCTATCACAGTTCCTCACCTACCTGATCAAGTCTAGACTAGACCCCCAGATGAGCCGTGATTGGCAGCAACACATTGCCAAGATCAAGAACCCAGACCTCGACGATTGGGCAGAGTTTGCCAACAACAAGATCTGCCACATGCGCCCGTCTCAGGTCCCGCCCCAGGACTCTAATCATGCGACGCCTCCGACGGCCGCCATCTCCACGCTGCCCCAGCACGCCACCATCTCTACCCCAGTTCCCCTCTCTTCGTCACTGGCGATACGCTCCCTGCGCCCACGGCCAAGCCCCAAGTGCGTTGCCTGCGGGGAGTCCCACCAGCTCAATCGCTGCCCCACGTTCATCGCACTTGACGTTGAGAAGAGGAATAAGACGGTCCGGGACAAACGTCTGTGCATAAACTGCTTTTCGGACAGGCACGGATGTAGACAATGCCCCAGCAAGTTCTCCTGCCGACACTGCGGTGGAGCTGGCTACACACTTGAAGCTCAAGCGCTACCCACAGCCGATGTCGATCTCGTGCACCTCAGGACGTATTAACTCCAAATTCTACGTCGTAACTCCACTCGTTTCCCACTGCCGCACCTTCAAAACCAGACCCATCAACTTCATCGTAGTCCCCAACTTAATTTCGACTACTGTCCCTCCTAACAGGGATGAGATTCTCAAAACTCCATGCCTCAAGGATGCTACACTGGCTGATCCGAACTTTGGGGGAGCGATCGACATATTCATCGGCGTTTCCGACATAGACGACTGCGTCACCGAAGGCCCACGCAAAGTAGACGGATTACGATTATTCCAAACCCCATTCGGACTCAGTGTCTCAGGTCCCTGCTCGACAAAACTTCCGGTAGGGGCCAACGCTGCCTCCGTCCAAAGTGCTCTACCAGACGAGTTGAACTCCAAGCTAACCAAGCTCTGGGAGCTGGACCAGGTGCCCGAAGCCCCGTCCTGCTCCCCTGAAGACAGCAAAGCAGTACAACATTTTTACGACACGGTCCAGCGCATTGATGGCCGCTTCTCCGTTTCCCTTCCACGAGTCTCCAATCCACCGATGCTGGGAGACTCCAGACGCCAGGCATACAAGAGACTGCTCTCGAACGAACGCTCACTGTCGGCTAAAGACAAGTTGGACGCTTTCAATAACGTCCTCAGAGAGTATGTCGACCTGGGACATGCCCACTTCGTCCCACCAGAAGAACTGCACAACTCACCGTGCTTCTATCTGCCGGTGCACGGTGTGTTTAAAGAGTCATCCTCCACCACTAAGTGCAGAGCTGTTTTTGACGCCTCGGCCGTCTCGTCCACCGGAGTTTCGTTGAACGACTGCTTGCTGACCGGACCCAACCTGTACCCACCCCTCACAGACGTCCTCATCAGGTTCCGCCTTCACCCAATCGGCTTGTCGGCGGACATATCGAAAATGTTTAGGGAGATCGCCCTCAACCTGGAGGACCTAGACCTCCACAGGTTCCTGATGAGAGACGCCCGGGGAGACGTGCGGGACTGCAGGATGGAACGCTTAACGTTCGGGGTCAACTGCTCGCCGTACATCGCGACGCAAGTCCTTCATCACCTAGCCAACATTTACTGGACATCACACCCTCTAGCTTCTAAAGCTATCCTGACTGCCTTCTATGTGGACGACTTCCTGTCAGGAGCGGACTCCGTAGACGCTGCAGACCATCTCAGAAAAGAACTCTGCGACCTCCTCACCCAAGCCGGAATGACCCTTCGCAAGTGGAGGTCCAACTCGCCCGAAGTCAGAGCCCTGGTTCCGCCCACTCTCCTGGACTCTTCTTCGGAGCCACCAGCCATTGCCCAGCCGGAACAGTCACCGAAGGCTCTGGGGATTCACTGGGACACCCAAGCCGACACCCTCCATGTCGCTGTCCCCCCTCAGCCGGACACCTCCCACGTTACAAAGAGATCCATTGCCTCCGGAACTGCTGCCGTCTTCGATGTCTTAGGCCTCTTCTGTCCCACCATCATCCTTGCCAGAATCATCCTTCAGGACACCTGGAGAAGACACCTACCCTGGGATAAGCCCGTGCCCAGGGACCTCCAAGAAAAATGGATAGCCTGGTCGTCTGATTTACCGACCATCCTCTCCCATCCAATCCCGAGACGCCTCTCAGGCTCCACCAGCCAACCCACGTCCATAGCTCTTCACGGTTTCTGCGATACCTCCGCCCTCGCCTACGGCGCAGCGATCTACTTGCGGTCAGCCCACGGGGATGGATCCACTTCTGTCTCCTTAGTGACGGCCAAAGCCCGTGTCGCACCTGTGAAACCGATGACCATACCCAAGTCCGAATTGTTAGGAGCCCACCTCCTCGCCAAACTGCTACATCACACCGCCGCCATCCTGGACGTCCCGCTGAGCCACGTCTTCGCCTGGACGGACAGCGAGATTGTGTTATACTGGCTCCCGAAGCATCCCTCCCAACTGGACCGATTCGTAGCCAACAGAGTCCATGCCATCCAAACCCTCGTGCCTCCCAAACTTTGGAGACACGTCCGTTCAGCAGAGAACCCTGCAGACCTCGCTAGTCGGGGCATGAGTGCTCCAGACCTGATTGCCTCTAGTCTCTGGTGGTCAGGACCCCCGTGGCTTTCCCTGCCTCCATCTGCTTGGCCGACTCACAAACTCTCTAAGCCATCTGCCGCCATCTGTGCTGCTATCATCAAACCCTCCACATCTATGCCAACTTCTCAATCCAAGTTCCTCGACGACCTATGGTCCCGGTTCTCGTCCTTTCACAGACTTGTCAGGGTTATTGCCTGGATCCGTCGTCTGCGCAGGAAACCTCCTGACGCCTCCGTCACCCACCTCACCTCTGAAGAGACCTCAGATGCCAAGGCCCTCCTCTTCAAACTGGCTCAGCTACAAAGTCTGCCTGACGCCTACCATGCTGCACTCAGCACATCATCTCTACCGAAATCCAACGCCCTACACAAGTTCGGACTGTCCATCTCAGACCAAGGATACCTGCAACTTTCCAGCAGAGTCAGAAACCCATCAAAACCATCCCAGCCATCCAAGCTGATCCCACTCTCTCCGAAGTCGCCGCTGACAAGGCTTCTAGTGGCCACCCTCCACGTCACATACAGCCATGCCGGGATCTCTGCCCTCCACTCCATCCTGGTCACGACCTACTTTATCCCCAACTTACGAAACCTCCTCAAGTTCATCAGCAGACGTTGCCCCTCCTGCCAGCGAGCCTACGCTCGCCCGCTCACCCACGCCATGGGCATGTTGCCTTCCAGCCGTACCACTCCAGCCCCACCCTTCGACCGCACCGGGGTAGACTTCGCGGGACCATTCGTCCTCCGCCAGGGCTACACCAGGAAGCCGGTCTTGGTCAAAACGTACGCCGCAGTCTTCGTTTGCATGGTCACGAAAGCCGTGCACTTCGAGCTGTGTGTCTCACTTTCTACTGAAGAATTCTTGGCCACACTCCACCGTTTTGTGGCCAGACGCGGCTGCCCATCCCACCTCTTCTCAGACAACGGGACGAACTTTATCGGCGCCCGGGAGGAGATCCGTGAACTTCAGAAGCTCACAGAATCCAAAGAGACTACAGAAGCCATATCAGGCTTTACTCAGGCACACGGCATAACTTGGCACCTCATACCTCCCAGAGCCCCACACTTCGGCGGTCTCTGGGAAGCCGCCGTGAAATCTATGAAGACCCTCCTGAGGAAAAACCTCCAGCCTCACGCTCTGCGTTACGACGAGCTACTAACCGTGCTACTCGAAGCAGAGGCGATCCTGAACTCCAGACCTCTCCAGCCACTCCACACAGACGAAGCCTCTGAGGGAGCGTTCCTGACAGCCGGACACTTCCTGATTGGACGACCTCTGGTGGCACCTCCAACACCTAGCCCACCTACTGGAAAACTAAGCAGCCTAAGAAGATGGAACCTCACAAGCAGACTGACTGCAGACCTCTGGCAACAGTGGACGGCCTCCTACCTCGCATCATGCGCCCAACGCTCCAAATGGTGTCAGGCAGGCCGCCGACTACAAGTCGGAGACATAGTCTTTGTAAAAGACGAAACCCTCAAGACCAGGGATTGGCCCCTGGCAAAAGTAGAGAAGATCCACCCCGGCGACGACGGTGAAGTCCGAGCGATCACACTCCGATGTCACGGGCGTACCTACGTCCGACCAACCTGCAAGATTGTGCCCTTCTACTCAGAAGAAACCTCCACCACTACCTCAACCCAGGCCCGGAGGATGTCTGGGACCTAACCCAGACCAAGAGAACTCAATCATCATATGCCATGCCTTACCATTTACAACTTAATCATATTCATGTCTAACCACACTTACTACACTTCCATTTATCACCATAACCACCAACCCATAGCAACTTGTATCACACACTTTGCTTAAATGTTCTGTAATTCCTATGTACAATTGTCTGATAAGTTTAAAACCCAAAGTCTCTAACACCAACAGGGATAATAGCCGCTTTTAGGAGCTTAGCGACAGCGGCTGCGTTCTGAGTGTACCGCTGGCGTTTGGGGTCTTATCGCCTGGTCCTTCGACAAACTAATATACCACCTGTGGGAGATACACGCCTGTGCCTTACAACCACAGACACGCCTGTGCCTTACAACCACAGACACTCCCCCACATTACAGTTAATGTACATGGTCGAGAGGCTAAAAATATTCTAGCAGATCTCTACATGGAACATTTGAATAGAGAATGCAAGATGATCTTAGCAAGAATGGGTTCAAATAATACAGAGGAGCCGATTTTGTGTGTATCACATGCACTGAAGCCACTGACCACAATATTGTCTAGTTTTGACCTGCATAAAGGCGTGTCTCAGGAATCAGCTGCCCATACAGTAAAATCGAACACAACTGACCAAAAAAACATTTAGAGCAATTATTGAACACAACTAATGTCTGGGACGCAGAACGACTCAGACAGCCAGCCTTCGCCTACCCCGCCCATCCAATCTTGAAACTGGAACTGATGAACTTCATACTTTGTTTCACTTGTTTATCTGTTGTATACGCCCTCTCATTTACTTCTAACGTTTGTCATGCTCAATGGTTCCCGCCATTCGACCCTTTTCCGAGTTCTACGTCGATGACGTCCTCACCGGCGCAGACTCTGACGTCACAGCCTATCAACTACACCTCGAACTTTATGACTTGTTGTTGCAAGCAGGGATGACGCTCCGCAAGTGGCGGACCAACTCCCCAGTGCTTCGCTCCCTCATCCATCCAGACCTGTTAGAGAAGGACTCTGCTGCCCTAACGATCGAGCCCTCTCCAGATGCTCAGAAAGCCCTGGGCATTCACTGGGACACACATGTTGACTCATTCCATGTTGCTGTGCCCAAACTCTCGCCCTCTACTTCGCCGACCACGAAACGCGTCATTGCATCTGGAACAGCCGGAGTGTTTGACGTGCTGGGCTTCTTTTGTCCTGTCATCGTCACTGCCCGCATCCTCTTCCAGGAGACCTGGAAGTTGGGTGTCACCTGGGACAAGCCCCTCCCAGAAGAAATTCAAGAACGCTGGTACAACTGGATCAATGACCTGCCTGCCGTCAACGCCTACCCCATTCCTCGTCGCCTGACTCTACCTGACAAAGGCCCGCCCACCTTAAGAAGTCTACATGGCTTCTGTGATGCCTCGTCCGTCGCCTACGGTGCCTGCATCTATCTGCACACAAAGTACCACGATGGCACCACCCACACAGCTCTTGTCCTGGCAAAGGCAAGAGTGCTGCCCACCAAAGGGATCACCATTCCCAAAGCTGAACTCACAGCCGCCCACCTTCTCGCCCGTCTTCTAAGACACGTCAGCAGCCTCCTTGGTCTTCGCATCGACGATGCCCACGCATGGTCTGACAGCCAGATTACGTTGCACTGGCTCCCTAAGTCTCCATCAGACCTGAATAGGTTTGTGGCCAACCGAGTCGCGGCCATCCAGGCTCTAACTCCGCCCACCATTTGGAGATATGTCCCCTCAGCCGAGAACCCCGCTGACCTGGCCAGTAGAGGTCTGATCTAATCGCCTCCTCTCTGTGGTGGTCAGGACCTGCCTGGCTTCGCCTCCTGCCAGATCAGTGGCCACCTCCCTTCCTCACTAAACCCTCTATCCCCATCTATACTGTTTCAATCAAACCTCCCTCTACCCCTTCGCCTTCCCTACTCTCCTTTATTAGTCGTTTAACCCATGCTTGTTCGTCCTTTTTTACACTTGTGCGTATAGTATCCTATGTCTGCAGGTTCATTTACAACTGTCGACACACGCTCGAACAAAGGAAATTCGACTCACTCACCCTCGACGAGATCACTCACTCGAAGTCTCAACTCTACAGACTCTCGCAACTTGAATCCATTCCGGAAGTTTTCTCAGCAGCTGTAAAGAAGACTCTCCTACCACGAGGTCACGCCCTTCGTCATTATGCGCTCCGTCTTTCGGTCCATGGACATGTCTTGGCCCTCAGCAGGGTCAGGAACCCTGACGCCCCCAACCAGCCCCTCGAGCTGTGCGTCCTCTCCGCCAAGTCGAAACTCACACGACTGCTGCTTCTCTCACTTCACAAGTTGTATGGACACCCTGGTACGTCCACACTGTTGGCTATTACTGCGTCATCGTACGTCATGATCGGCCTACGTAATCATCTTAAACTCATCAGCAGAACCTGTGTAATCTGCCAGAAGGCCCTCGCCCAACCCTTGAATCACATGATGGGACTCCTCCCTTCAGTGAGAACCACGCCCTCGCCTCCGTTCCATAACGTTGGAGTGGATTTTGCTGGCCCACTCACCCTCCGTGTGGGCCACACCAGGATGCCCTCATTCCTCAAAGGATACGTGGCGGTTTTTGTATGCATGAGCACCAAATCCGTCCACCTAGACCTGTGCGAATCATTGTCGACACAGGATTTCACGGCGACACTTCACCGCTTCGTCAACCGACGTGGTTGCCCGGCTCGGATCTTCTCCGACAACGGCTCTAATTTTGTGGGGGCCCGGGAGGAGATCCGGGCCATCCAGAAGATGACCAGATCTGTGTCATTCCAGAATGCTATCACTCACTTCAGCACTGCCCATGACGTCCAATGGTCCCACATTCCACCAAGGGCCCCGCACTTTGGTGGTCTGTGGGAAGCTTCCGTGAAATCCATGAAGATGTACCTTCGGAAGTTGGCGGGACCGCATCCCCTGACTTTTCCGGAGCTTTATACTATTCTCACAGAGGCGGAGAGTATACTCAACTCTCGGCCCATCGTCCAGATCACCCAAGACTCCATGGAAGAGAACAACTACCTAACAGCTGGACACTTTCTGGTGGGACGCCCCCTCAAAGCCTTACCCGCCAGACTGCCACCCACGGGCCGAATCTCATCATTAAGACGCTGGAATCTCGTTGAACGTATCAAATCGGACCTGTGGAAATATTGGTTGTCAGCATACCTCGCCAGCTGCTCTCAGCGCAGCAAATGGATGAGACAAGGACGATCACTTCAAGTAGGAGACGTGGTCCTGGTAAAGGATGAGTCTCTCCGATCACGAGACTGGCCTCTGGCGACTGTCACCAGCCTCCACCCGGGTGATGATGGAATTGTGAGAGCCGTCACCCTGCGGTGTCGAGGCAGGTCTTACCAGAGGGCCAGCAACCGACTCGTACTTCTTGTGACTGACGCCCAGCAGGAAGAACAAGATCTCAACTACCCAACTGATGAATCTCACTCAACCTTTCCCGCCCCCGGGAGTATGTCTGGGACGCAGAACGACTCAGACAGCCAGCCTTCGCCTACCCCGCCCATCCAATCTTGAAACTGGAACTGATGAACTTCATACTTTGTTTCACTTGTTTATCTGTTGTATACGCCCTCTCATTTACTTCTAATGTTTGTCATGCTCAATGGTTCCCGCCATTCGACCCTTTTCCTCATACAGTCAACTAGCTCTAATGATATTCATGACTCACGTTCAACCCACCACAACCTTCACCCTGTTGTATTGTATATGAATGCGCATCTTCTCAATTATCTTGTTGTCCACCTCTGTCTGCCTGGGAGCACGTTAAAACTAACAGGATAGTGCATGTATTATTGCCGCGACAAGTGGATAGCTGGTTCTTCAGGTGTTTGCGCATAGACTGTGCGTAGACAACTAAAGTTTTTACAATAATTCCTTGCCGCTCACATAAGCATTCACCACAGAGAACTCCAACATAATGCTTAAACTTAAATATACTGAAATTAAACTTTGGATAGAAGATCGTGCAAGAAGTTTACTAACCTATCATTAAATTACACTTTAATTATTTCATATTTTATTATATTACACGTACAACTACAGACACATTGATCATTTGAGATTCATCATGTTAATTTAATCTATATTACAGTCCGTACAAGTGCACATAAGCAACCACAAAAAATTAATTACATTACATTCATTATGTTAACTTATTCTATAGTATATTCTTTATAACTGAATTTCAGTTCACACAAAATGTAATTACTGTAATCCATGATTGAGAATCAATTATGTTAATTTATTCTATATTACATTCCTTACAAGTGCATTTCAATTCACACAAGCAACCACAAAAATTTAATGACACTATTACACGATCAAGATTCATTAATTATGTTTATTTATTCTATATTATATGTAATAGTTAGAGCATAAGCGCTTGGGTACTGGTGCATTTAGTGCACTGAAGCCCAAGGGCCGTAGGCCCGAGGGCTTTGTGCACTAAATCCACCAGTACCTAAGCGCATGCTCTAACTATTTTAGATCCCGTTTACCCAAGAGGCCTGCCCAGTTTCCACTAGCAACTAATCAGCATTTTCGGTGTCAAGCGAATTCTTCCGTGTTTCCGGCCCAAAATTAAAATTCAATTGAAGCGTGCCAGAAAGTTTACTTTAGCAAGTTTACTTTAGCATTGTAGCTGCCAGCTGTTATCTCCAGATCTAACTCTACCTGGGCTGCTCTGCAGTAAGTAAAGCAGCTAGCTATGGTAAATTCCTGTGGTACCAGAGCCGGCAGGAGAGTTATATGATAGGGCTGGTCCCGTATAGGTGGATATGAGAGAGTAGTAGACCCTCCCATATCCGGCCTCACATAACCTGCTCCCTGCTTTATCCAGCCTATTCTATTAAACTAAAACTCAAAAATAGCAATACCCCAAGGTTTGTTAGTATGCACAGTTCATATACCTAAAGGCAAAAAATAGTGCACACTTACCAAGTTAATACACCTAGTAACAATATAGCAACGGGTTCTAATCTTGGTTAGTGTATTTCAGTTCCCACAAAAATTGAATTACTGTAATAATATGATTATGATATTAATTATGTTAATTTTATTTCATATTACATTCTTTACAAGTGCATTTTAGTTCACACAAATCACAGCAAGTACACATTAGAGCTTGATGAGAAGAATATAAACTCGTGTCATCAAAGTCTTCAAATAGTACCTCTCATCTGTATTTGGTTGTGTTCCAACAATAATCCTTCATTTGTTCTGACACATGCAACCCTATACTTGTTTTATTATATAGAATAGCTTCGGTGTGTAATCCATTCCTTCCACCTCTTCCAGTTTCCTGAATGTACGCCTCAATGTCACTGGGTGGACCCCAATGAATTATTCTCTGGACATTATAACAGTTCAGACCCTTACCAAAAGCAATTGTGGCTATAACAAGTCGAAGAGTACTTTTTTCCTAAGTAAATTCATTTATTATCAAAGGTTTAACATCAAGGTGGGTACAAGAGGAAAACATATAAAATAAACGGTACTTTGGATGATCTGGAGCACCAGGTGGTTCAGTTAATTGTTCAGCCATTCTGTCCAAATACAGGTGGGAAACATCATCAAAAGTCCGACAAAAAACCAGTACTCTATCCATTGCAGTTCGCTGCTGTAACAGTTGTTCAGCGATAACTGAGAAGGTTTCTTCCATTGTTCCAGATCGTTTATGGACGATGTTTGGTTTATTTGGAGATTCAGATACAATGAAAGGCTTAAGCATCTCCAAAACATTGCAAATAGCTTTCCTGGTTGTCTTAGTGGCAGTAGCTGTTAGTGCCATACAGTGGACATGATCGGGAATTAAACTTCTCACTTCTCCCAAGTTTGAGAACTCTTTACGAAACTCGGTACCCCTAAAGAATAAGTATAAAGGAAATTACAATCATTACTGTGAATATCAATGATGTAGTTTGAATGAACAAATACAAAGTCATTTCAATTGCTTACCAATGTTTTACACAGTGGGCTTCATCCACAATAAATCCAGCAAGTTGCTCTTGGAACACTGTAGGGTGTAGCACATCTCGCCAGTTTAATTCTGTCAGTAAGCATTCTGGACTGAAAAATAAAACTTGAAATTTTCCATCCTTTATCTCTTCAATAACAGGGGCATGAGCACTTCCAACATACACAGCTTTTACACCTTTTGTATGCAAAATATCTACTTGATTTTGCATGATTGAGTCACACCTTCCTCGAATAAAATCGAAGATATAAGGCAACCAATAACAAAGTGATTTTCCTGACCCAGTAGGAAGACTGACAGAAACATCTTTGCCCTTCAGGAATTCCCCTTATTGCCAACTCCTGTCCCTCTCTCAACCTTGTATAACCAAGCAGCTTTGAAGCCGCACTAATCGCTCTGGAAACTAACTCATAACAACTTGCTTTCTGCACCATACCCGCCGTACAACACAGGGCCGGAGGAAGCAAATTTTAAGTGGTCAGGCCAGGAAGTGGGTGTGGTATGGGTGTGGCCAGGGTTTATGTAAACCATGCAGCTGCGCAACTGATCGAAAAATTTTTATTAGCTATATACAAAAGAAACTATCCAAATATTTTTTATCAAAATATATACAAAAAGAAACTATAACACTTAAAATTGTCCAAATATTTTTTATCGGTGTTCATTACCAGATATAAAATTATTTAAACAAAGACTCTAAAGAGAGTTGGTCAGTTTCCTTTCTGTGTATATGTAAAGTCATTAAGTTATTCAATCTTTTCTGGCTCATTGTGGTCCTCAAATAAGTTTTGACACGTCTCAAAGCTGAAGCACACCGCTCACTCACAGCATTTGTGGCTGGCAAAACTAATATTAATTTCACAAGTGTACATACTTCTGACATACTGGTCCTTGTTGCAGGTGACATGTCTCTAAAATACTTGGTTATGTCAGAAAAAGTAGGGTTCTTTAAACCAAGGTGTGCAATACATGTACCAAACAATGATAAGTGTGTGTCCAATAAAACTGGATCAAAGTCACTACCATAAAAGTCAGCAACAAATTTGAACTCGTCAGAAAAATCTTCACATTCAGCAGCCTTTAAAAGTAAGTTTTCAAGATTACTGTAGGCAGTATATCCCGGCTGATTAAACCGATCACGTATATAGTTGACAATCAAGTCTAAAGCTAAAAAGTATTCACGCTTATACATCTCTTTGGCTGTGACTGGATGAACACCCTCACTTTCCCCCACTTCATACCTTCTTGGTGTCTTCCTCTTTCTAGGCCTGACTGGCTCGTCTACATCAAATTCACTTTGATAAGAAAGCACTTTCGTCCAAAAAAATTCAAAGCTATCATCATTCCTAATTTTTTCCAGTGTCTGGCATGTCATTTCAGCAATATGTTGACCTTCTGAGGCATTAATTTTGGGTGACTGTAAAGTTTTACTCAAATTGTCACTATGTCTTAAAATAAGGTTACTAAGAAAGGTCCCAAAAAGATACTCAAAGCGTCTCATTTGTGCTTGAACACCTGCTATCCTGCTTCGACTTTGTGAATCCGTACAAATATCCTTAGCCTCTTCCCACAGGTCTTGAAATACTTCATAATTATTAATGACACTCTAGTGAACTAGCTTTGACAGTCCACCGAGTAGGACAAAGGGTACGAAAGCCAGGTACAGAAGGAGCTGTTTGAGCCTTTATATTTTCAAAAAGAGCATCTCGACGAGGAGAATACTTAAGCAGGTTAGATATTTCAGCTGTAGTATCAACAACATCCCTTAATACTTTGCTCTGTTTGATTGCATCTGAAGCTGCTAAGTTTAGAGCATGCCCGTAACAATGAAGAAATATAGCCCTGCTTTCTTCTTGAAGAATCTGCGTAGCAGCACCCCTTCTAGACCCGGCCATATTAGCTGCACCGTCATAGCATTGACCTCGACAGAGATTAATGCTTAAATTTAACCTCAATATTACATCTTTCAAACACAGCAACAATTGCATCAGCTTTAATTGTGTCAACCTTGTACAGGCCAATAAAATCTTCATGGGGCTCAAAGTTATTGTCAACCCATCGAAAGCAGATAACGACTTGTTCTCTGTTTGAAGCATCAGTAACCTCATCAGCCATTATGGTGTAAAACTTGCTAGCCTTAATAGAACTGGCTATATCTTTTATTGTTGTGTTTGCCATAACTTCTAGCAGCTCATCTTGAATCTGATGACAACAGTATCTATCAGTTTTCTTCTTCAAAAAAGAAGCAAGAGCAGGATCATCACAGCTACGTAGGTAAAGGAGCTGCATAAAATTACTGTTTGCTTCTTCATTACCATCTCCACGCAGAGCCAAACCTTGCCGTGCAAGAAAACGAAGCGATTGAGCAACTTTCAACAGATGACTTCTATTAGCTTTCTTTTCTTGAACATATGAAGATGAAAGCAGTTCAGCAACATTTTGAGTGGATAGAGGCAATGTTATCATGACTTCAGTAGCTATTTTGTGGCAAGTACTGCGTTGATGACTATTGAAAGCACCCTTCTCCCCAGTAGCATCTTTCCAGTTACAGTAACCTCTCGATATAAAGGCTAGATCACTACAGCCAGATTTTATGCTTCTTAACAGCACTCATGCATAAATAGCAAAAAGCTGCATCATTAGCTTCATCATAATGGAGCCATTTCCATTTGTTAAACCACTGACTTTGAAATGCTCTGTACACAATTTTAGACTTACCAAACTGGCGTTTGGGAAAACTGAAATCATGAGGTTGGTTAATCTCAAAGTCCAACTTTTCTGCAGAGCTGCTGCTGGCCTCTTCAGCATCCATGGTCAAGAAACCCAACAAATTCACCACCATGTGGTTGCATGTGGTATTAAGTGATGACCTTTTACCTACTCAACAATTTAATGTAGTTCTTTGTCATGACGACCTTTACCTACCTCCCCCCCCCCAAAAGTGGTCAGGCTATGGCCTGACTGGCCTGACCATGAACTCCGGCCCTGCAACAAATGGAATTACAACCGGCTGACTTTTATGCGCGCGTCAACCACCTACCAATTTACCCTCAGAAATGCGTGGGAAACATTCCTCAGTGTCACGGTAAAGTGTCCAGAGTCACCAGACTCTCTTTTCTTTTCCGCGTCGCTTGCGCGCGCGCCTCCAGCGAGTCTGGCCCGCGAGACTAGGTTAAATAACGTCCACAATTGGCTTCCCGAAGAGTACTATAGTATGTCCACATTGAGTTGGCGCGACCACAAATGTGGCAAACGAGGAATGCACTTGGCGAAACCGGAGACCAATTAAGGTCACATGACAGTAGTAGCTCAAACGTCGACGCCCACAGTAAATACGGGGCGGGTCCAAGGTGCGCATTATTACCGTAAGTTTAAATGAAAAGAAGCTGTGGCAGTTTCTTCCGCGGCTGTATTCAATATATGCCCAGTTATAACTAATCACTCGTAGTTTATAGTTTGTACGAGCTTCTAGTTGTGCGCTAAAACTGGTTGAAGGTTGCGGAGGGTTATCTGAAGCTACAAAACTTAAAGGAAAGAAGCTCAGGACCGCAGCTGGATGCCTCCTCAAGTAAGTCTGATTGTTGTGTGCTTAAGCGTGTATTTAAACTCTATTTCTTACTTTCTTGGTGTGACGAAATTATGAAGTACTCAACAGTAATGTGAAGAATCCAGGGATCAATTGCATTAGACGGACCCGCCTCGCGATTAAAAGTGCGAGTTTAATGAATGCGATATTCGCGCACTACGCGCACTTTAGTCATATTGAACGCACTTTTTAAACATTTTTACCGCCATTCTTACCACTCATTTGGCGGTCATTTTTACCACATTTACCGCACTTGGCGGGCTTTACACAACAAAATAAGAGTAGCATAATTGAGAAGCCGTACAAGTTTACCTGGAAGTTTTAGAGAAGCCCTACAAGTTTACACAAGGTAGTACATGTTGCTAGATGGCTCTTAGCCTTATCTAATTAGGACCCACTATATTTGGAGATGTTAAGGACTTAATTACCTACTTGCAAGGTGAAATAGAATTTAAGTACGATGTTTAGCTTTCAATTGAATTAATATTATAAGGTAAAGGACTTTTAGCTACCCCAAAGTGTTGTCCTAGCTGTGGAACTCCCATGTCCTTGCAGTATCGAGGAGACATTATGGACAAATACCGGTAATACAGCATATTGTAAATTGTTTATACAAAAAATATGAATACATTTAATAAGTGATTTCATCGTTGTGATCAGGTGGAGATGCACAGTGAGGTCCTGCAAAAAGTCAACCTCACTAAGAGTGGGTACTTTTTTTGAAAGCACGCGTGTACCTCTACAAAAATTTATGATTTTGATTTATTGGTGGGTTCGGCAGTATCCAGTGACTCAAGCAGCCAGTGAATGTGAGGTTTCCAATAAGGTCGCAGTTGACACCTATCAGTGGCTACGAGAGATATGTAGTTGGCGCCTATTGAACCATGATGACATGACACTGGGTGGTTCAGGTCCTGTTCACCCAAATGTGGTCCAGATTGACGAGTCTTGTTTTTCCCATAAGCCCAAGGTACTTTGTCATACGTGTTGTTCTTTTGAATAAATGTAATAACTCAACCATAGCATCATCGTGGACACTCTCCTCCATCTCCCGTATGGGTTTTTGGCATGGTAGACACTAGCCATACACCAGCATTGGGCATCCTGGAGGTAGTTGACCAGAGAAATGCGGCAACGTTACTCCCCATCATCCAACGTCATACCAAGCCAAGAACAGAAATATGGAGCGATGAATGGGCAGCATACAATAACGTAACTTCTCTTCCCAATGTATCATCTCATAGTACAGTAAATCATTCCCTCCATTTTAGGGATCCAGTAACTGGAGTACATACAAACAACATTGAAAGTTACTGGAACCGAGTAAAAATAAAATTGAAAAAAATGAGGGGATGCCATCGCCATCAACTACCCTCATACTTAGATGAGTTCATGTGGTTTGAACGACATGGCAAGACTCCCCGACAGGCTTTTGACAGTATTTGTAGAGACATTGCATTAAAATATCCCGTATAATAACACAGTAAACACAGTAACATTCATACCATTTCTTGCAGAATAGATACCTCCACACCCATAATCCTTTAATAGCTACTGAAAACCTATCCTCCAGACATAACTGGTAGTGGGCAAAGCACCCTGAAACAATGGGCTTGTGGTAAGGCTAGCAGTGAATGCACTCATTTCGATACACTTTATATGTGCCAAACCAAATGCCATTCATCCCACTTCTTTCTAAATAGATAGCTAGTGAAAAACATTCATCCAGGGCACAACCTACCTTTCATACCACTTGAAAACCATTCTTCCTTGTAGCTACTGTATAAAGTCATCCAGCACCAGCACACTAAATTTCCCACTTTTTTACTTTTTTACTTGCGTTAAATATGACTAAAGTGCAAAGTGCAAATGTTTAAAAAGTGCGTTAAATATGACTAAAGTGCGCGTAGTGCGCGAATATCGCATTCATTCAACTCACACTTTTAATCGCGAGGCGGGTCCGTCTGGCCACACACATTCCAGTAGTACTCTGTCCTTCACACTGAATCATTTATATCATTTTATTCATGATTTTACTATATTTTCTTATATACTTGTTAAATTTCAAATTGTTTTTAAATTATACAAAAATGACAAATATAATTTTATAATGACATGTACAATATATATATTATATAATTTTATGATGACATGAAATTGTGGTAGATACAAGCAGCAGTTAAATTTGGAGGGTGGTAAATAGCATCACCATAACCATAGAGAACTGTACCTATATAGACATGAGGAGTAATGGACAGCGAAAGCATAAATAGTGGCATATAGAGTCTATGATGAATTGTATATCTTATTATCTTGGTCAGCAAACAGTAAATTGGCTGAGTTTCTAAATAAAAGGCCCTATTTAAACAGGTAAGAAAATCTGAGTGGACACGAGCAACCCGTGATACAAACGTACCTCACATTGTAGCTTGCTCTTGTTAAGTAGCCTTGAATAGCAACAAATTCCTGAGCCTAAAATGAACCAGAATGTCAAGCAGAAGGGTAGAAACGAAGTCACCAAACTACGACTGCTTTTTGTTTACAATATTGTCTCTGAGGTACTGCGCACGTGTTTGGCCTGGTTTGAGCGCGTGACTGAATCCCGCTGCGTGTAGCGCGGGAAACGTGTGGTTTTATTTATTCCCATAGACTTTTCTATTGAGTTTTGAAACTGCACTTTCCCGCTGGCTCAGAAGTTTTTAAAGGGAATTTTCTGGACCGCTTCGGCACGAGCTTTCGAATGGTACAAACCCCGGAAGCGTAGCCACTTCCGTTCAAAAGTTATTAACGGTTTTTACCGCGCCAACTCAACTTGGACATACTTGTGTGCTTGAGCACAAATGGCGAGCGAGCCTAAAACTACAAAATTGTTACATGATTGATTTTAACTTCTAAAACTCAAAGCTACTAAAAACATGGTCGAGTTTTTTAATTGCGTTTATACGTAAAGGCATATCAATGCCATAGTAACCACGAGCGGCTAAATACAGGAATGAATCCAATGAACTTTGAACTCTTAGTTGTGCGCCGAACGCCTACGCGTCTCGTTAATCCAGTTTTAAAACAGAAGTGTTCCAACAGGAATGAATCCAATGTTAAAACAACAATGAATTCAGTGTTAAAGCAGGAATGAATCGAGTGAATAAATCCAGTACTAAAGCAGGAATGAATCCAATGTTAAAACAGGAATGAATCCAGTGTTAAAACAGGAATGCATCCATGTTGAAACAGGAATGAATCCAGTGTTAAAACAGGAATGCATCCATGTTGAAACAGGAATGAATCCAGTATTAAAGCAGGAATGAATCCAATGTTAAACCAGGAATAAATCCAGTGTTAAAGCAGGAATGAATTGAGTGTTAAAAAAAACAGGAATGAATCCAGTGTTAAGGTAGGAATGAATCCAATGTTAAAATGGGAATGAATCCAATGTTATCCAAATGTTCGAACAGGAATGAATCCGGTATTAAAGCAGGAATGAATCCAATGTTAAACCAGGAATAAATCCAGTGTTAAAGCAGGAATGAATTGAGTGTTAAAACAGGAATGAATCCAGTGTTCAGGTAGGAATGAATCCAATGTTAAAATGGGAATGAATCCAATGTTATCCAAATGTTCGAACAGGAATGAATCCAATGTTAAAACAGGAATGAATCCAGTGTTAAAACAAGAATGAATCAAAAGTAATCAATCAAATTTGCTTAGCATAATTGGAATAATGCTGCAAGCAAAATGAACAATTGTATAAGTACTATGCTATATATATGAAACTAAAATGTACAGCCAAGCAACCTGAGGAGAATGGCAAAAATCAACCTATTTCCTCCTCCATATGTATGCACTTCTTTACTAAGCAACACTCATTAGCATGAAAAAGTGATGTCACTTGCAGTGCAACTGATTGGCTGTTAATGAGGGGAGTGGGAAATTACTGATGGCTAAATGGGAAAGTTGTACTAGTTTAAAGCTCATTTGCAAAAGTCTTCAAAATCGTATGCCTACAATTCAATTTTGCTTGGCTATTTCAATAATTAAGTAAGCCAAATTTGGTGGCTAATACAGTAGCAGAATAAATACATTTACAAAACTTAAAAAGAAATAAAAAAGGAAAGCAAGGCATATTTACATAGAGCCTATGATATTTAGCTACTAGAGATGTTATGGTAAGTTGGGGTGGTGGCAGAAAATATGGAATGAACAAGGTCCTCAAAAATATAGCTTTCCTCTGCAGAAGCAGATTAATTTTTGACCAAAACTCATTTTCATAACAGCAAGCCTTTGCAATGGAGACCTTACAGGTTTGTGAGAATTAGGGAATTTAAAAATTACCCAACCAATTTTTTTTTATGGCATTCATTTTGAGGTGAGTGCATAATCTTCCCTATTAACTTTGGCACAATTTAGTAAATCATAGCTATACTATGTTCATTTTTACATCTAATAAATATAATATAAAATAAAAATTCATTTAAGATGTTAAATTTTTTTTTGTCAATTGACTAAATATAGCTATAACATAGATAATCATTGATTATTGTTCTTGCTTGCATGCATGAGGCTTTGTAGCTATAACTAGTAGCTACCATTTCATTTGTGATATTATTCAGGTAGGATTTTACATGCCTGCGCATGCATGCATGCAAGCATATATACATACATTTATATATATATATATATATATATATTATATATATAATACTTATAGCACGAGTCAGAGTACAATATGGGAAAATACTTTAAGAGCAATTGAATTATTTTCACGAGCCTAAGGCTAGTGAAAATATAGAGTGCAGTAAAATATAGTTCCCATATTGAACGACGAGTGTGACAAGTGTTTTATTGCTGCCTTGATATTTTTTCTTAGCTGTTTGCAATGCGTTTTCAATTGATCTTACTTGCTACGCGTGCGCTACTTGTAACGTACAATAACGACTACAATATGGGAGAATAGAGAACGCTCACGTGATGCAAAAATACTCAAGAAAAAAATATCAAGGCTGCAATAAATATATAATATATACATTAGCTAAATTGAAAAATTATATTACATCATACCCTTTTTGTAGGACCAGCAGCCATGCTTTATTATCAAAGAATGACTTAAGAATAGAAATATCATTGTCAATGACTTCATCAGGCAGAGTATCATTATGAAGTTCTGTTGTGCTAGCTATGTGTCCATTTAATACTTTTTCTACTGTCGTAAGTTGTTCACAAAACCATCCAAGCATTTCTATTGCAAAACAATTATTGAAAGTTGATCAGGAGAGAATCACCATAATGTTATAATTAAGTGATGACAACTTACTTCTCAACAATTCTTCTCTGCCTGGATCATAAAGTGATTGGTTCACAAGATTAATATATATAAGTTTCTTATCTTGACGTGATGGTTTACCTAACTTAACTGTCGGCTTTCTGCTTTTTTTTTTGGTAGACAAGAATGGTCTCTGTGGTGTAATATTTTTATTTGGAGGAACTTGCTTAGTAGGAGTATTAAACTTATAAGGTGAGACTAATTTGCAAGCACTGGTTGCTGTGGATATACATTTTTCTACTGCTAAAAGTGCATGAGTATCCTTACACATAGAGATCTGAGTTGTAAGTATAGACAACTTGTTAAACAATCTTTGTTTAACTTCGTATAGTGAATCCTGACGACATTTCGTTAAAGTTTGAAGTAGTGACTGTTTAAAACTTGGGGAATTTTCTTTTGAAACAGTAGAGTCATTGATTTCTTGATTTTCTGAGTGTTTGCAATCAAGTTGCAGATTGTATCTCACAACAAGATGAATGTGCTTACATATAGTGTGATTAACTGTAGCATCCATGCAATTGCAGTAATACATGTCAATACATATGTTACAACTGACACATTTTAATAAACATTTACTGCGACATACACTTGCTTGATGAGTTACAATATACTCCTCTTTAGAATTAGACGATGCAACTTTCCAAGAAGAGTGATTTAAATTACTGATTTGAGATCAAGTTAGTTTTTTGCTCAGTTGATGACGTTTGTTGATAACTCTAATTCTCCCTGTTTGTTTTCCTTTTTCTAATTTGATTAAACGATCAAAAGCTTTGTCTCGATCATACTTAAGCAGTACTTGAATGCACGCAATAAAAACCACTTGTCAACCCTTCCGTTTGTTTTTCCTTTAAAATAAATATATTTCAGTACCTTGTGAAAGGATTCCACATACATATTTGTATTAATACCGGATGATTTTCTATAGCAGCTGGCCCACTGAGCCTTTCTTTTTGAATAGTATGTTTCGAAATATTCTCCAAATTCACGACTATTGTCTGAATTTAACATCTGCTCAATGGCTTTTTGTAGCATGTCTTCAAATTTTGTCTCATCAGTCTCATCCATAAGTGCACGAAGATTATATACCAACCTACATGCCTGAAAAAACCAAAGTAGGGAAAGTAAACCTGTACAACAGAAACTGCTACAGGCCAAGACCCCAGCCCACAGGATTAACGAGACTAGCAAGAACACAGAGTGAACAGACCAACGACATGAAACCTACTGCGACAGCCATTACCCATGAGAGAACAATAGAGATGACCACCAACGTGATGCTAAGGGTGGAACAGCCGAGGAAAAAACAACTCCCAACCAACCATGGCAAAGCCAAGCAGCAGGGATCAGAGAGCCATCTTGAGGTAGAGTGAACTGTGACTACCTCCTCTCAATCACAACCTCAGGAACAACAGAGACTGCCAAGACCCCCACAGCCAGCAAGAGACTCTGCTCAGCCCTCAACTCTAACCACTCCTACATCACAAGATCCTGGCCCAGCTCTCCCCCCTCCAAAATACCTGATGGAGAAGTCTAGAGAGAAAACCCTACATAGAACAGAGGAGAGAATGAAACAGAAAGAAGCCGCTGTGAATTCAACAAAATAGAGACGAAAGTCCTCCACCCGAGATCGGAAAAAGAACAAGCAGAAGACATCGACCAACTGTTCCAGTTCCCCAGATCTCCAAGACCAAGAAGTGACAAACAAAAAGAAAGAACAGCCAATTTGCTAGGTGAATATGAGGAGATAACACAAGTACTGGAGACTGTGGACGATAATGAAGTGAGGGACCAGCCACAGCCAGAGGATCAACACTCATTGGAAATAGAGCAGCAAGAGATCAGACAGGAAGACTATCTAATTCCCAACCCAGAAGACCTCAGACTCTGGGACTCAGCTGTACCTAACCATTAGTAAACAGACTTGATGAGACCAACCCTGTTCTTAATTTATCCAGTAGAGAACTGTCAACGCAAGAGAAGGACGTCCTGCTCCTAGGCCTAAGATTTGCGCCGAATCCACAGAAGGTCCCTGATCCCCTAGAAATTTTTGATAAATACCATGAACAGTGCAAGAGACAATATAACAAGCTGATTAACTGCCCTGCAGCCATTCCACTGCCTTCACTGATAGAGGAACATTTGTCTGCCATACAATCTAAACTATTGGAAGTCACGTCCTTGAAAGATAATGAAGCAAAAAGATCATACTGGCACAACCTGTCTATAGAACATCAGAAAGTTCTTACGGCCCTGAGGAAGGACAATAGCCTTACAATAAAGCCCGCAGACAAAGGGACTTGTATCGTGGTCCAGGATACGACTGACTATCTCAAGGAAGGCCTGGCCGAACTAGCAGACACCACCACATACACGAAGATCCCCAGCACGAATGCTGTGAACACTGCCATCAGAGCCAATCAGCTGATAGCAAAGTACCATCAAGAGAACATCCTCTCCGACTACCAATGCAATAAGTTCTCCACAGATGTTCACTCTGTCAGACCACAATGACTCTATTGGCTGAGAAAAATACACAAGACACCGCATCAACTGAGGCCAATAGTTAGCTGCTGCTCTGACCCCACACTAAAACTATCCCAACTGACTAACATTCTTCTCAGAGACTGCCTCTGCAACATACCGTCGCTAGTGTCCTCCTCCACACAAGTGGTGAACATGACAGAAAGACTTGTGATCCAGCCAGAGTCAAGGAAAGACATCATCTTGGCTACCTTGGATGTCAAGGCGTTATATCCCTCCATCCCGCACAGCCCTGAAGTCACCATGGCTCTACAACAGGCCATGCCTGCCAGGAACATCGCTTCAAGACCATGCTCCGTGAAATGCTGATGTTGATACTGAAAAAGAATCACTTCGAGTTTGCAGGCAGCAGATCAAAGGAGCAGCCATGGGGACACCGGTGGCTCCTACGTTAGAAGCTCAGGCCCTGTCGACTTGGGAGGGTACCTGTAGGACCGGCCTCCGCAGACAAAGACAGAAGCAGAGAGAAGGAAAGAAAGAAAGAGAAGTAGAAGAAAGAAGGATGAATAAAGACTATACAGCTTTATAGCTGGTTGATCTGAGACTGTACATTTTCTTTACTTTGTTTTGTGTAGTGTGGTTAGTAGTAGCTAGTTTAGCCAAACATTTCCTGTGCGTATATTTGTTAGTCTGGGCATGCGCGTGAACTTGTATTAAAACTGAGTGCACGCATGCCTGTATTGCCTTTTGTGACTTAACTACTTTTTATCTAATCACAAGAAGTGGTCTCTGGTTTAACTGGGAAGATTCAGGCTGCCTAGCTACCTGTCCGTCCTGCGAAGGTTGCCAGAGCTGTCCAGAGGACTGGTGGTAGCGACTTAACTGAATCACGGGGTTGACCTCGGCTGAGCCTCGACTCTGCACAGCCGATCGACGACCCGTAGATTTCTACCCCCCCCCACAGTTGGTGGCAGCGGTGCTTCTCTACGCCCTAGACAACGCAGCAGAAGTCAACAACGAGCTCCACACCACACGCCGACTTGGCTACTAACTTTCTTTGTGTTTTTGTGTGTTTTTTATTTAGAGTGCCTACAAGTGGTGCGACTTTTGTCTGATTTTTATTGTATGTTTTGTTCTGTTCGTTCTTGCAGGCTGCTGAAGTCTCCGAAGTTCGGACATAGAGTGGATGTGTGAGAGGGCACAGCTGCATTGGGCGTGCAAGCGAGTTAAGCATCAGAGTTACAGATCAGAGGTGCTAAGTGGAGTTGTGAGAGGATCGAATTCATCGGATTCAGGCCTTGCAGCGGATCATAGTAGTGGTGAGACCGTTAGCACGGGGAGGAGTGGTAGTAGTAGTTTGTCCAGAGAGACTAGTGTAGAGGTATTGAGTAGTGTAAGTGAGAATTCAGAGAGACGTGATCGCTCAGAGTTGAGTAGAGAGAGCGAAGACAGGGTTACAGTAATACAAGAAATGGATGAGTTAGATGATTTGATTGAAGGTGGGGATCAAAATGAACAAGTGGAGAGTGAAGTGTGTGATAGAGGCACTGGACGGAGAGATACTTATGAGGGTGATAGAGGCTTGGGAAGTGTTACAGTCAGCCGTGATAGAGTGAATACAAGAAGGGAAGAGAGATCAACAGGAAGAGTGGGCAGTGATAATGAAGAGGATGAGGACAATGGAGTTTTATCAAATAGTGAGATGCGCAGAATTATCAAAGTTTTCATGAGACATACTATGTCAACAGCAGACACTACGACTATGGCGGGAGACCAGACGAGGAAGGTGCAGGGGTTAGCTCACCATAGGGATGGTGTTGACATTGCAAAGTATATTGCAAAACTGGAGGCTGACCTAAAGGACATTGGGGTATGTCAACGTGACTTTAAGGCTATATTGTTTCAGAAGCTTTCCTCTAAGTCCACGTCCCAGATAGTAGCCACATTTGACAGGGACGATTGCACGTACGATGAGTTAAAACAGACATTGATTGACTCGTTGGGATCAGGCAGAACATGCTTGGGGAACAAACTTATTTCCAACTTTCTTGCCGACACGAAACATATGGACCCATTACAAACCTACGTGCACTTAAAGGGACTGATGGATTCGGTAAACATGACAATAGGTGACAGAAAAGATGTCCTTCTTTTCTTTGCAACGGCTATATACAGACATGGGTTGACCTCACAACAACGTGCGGTCATGGATAGCAGGGAGATTGTGACTTTTAAGGAGCTCAATAGGCTGGCAATATCCCTGCAAACTACTGACTCTGACACACGTGAGATGGTAGACGTATTCATTACCATGGTATTAAGTGCTTTAAATGCCAGGGCTATGGGCATCGTTCTTTCGAGTGCAGGACTGGTAGAGTTGAGGTAAAGAGTAATGTTGTTTGCTATTCATGCAATCAGAACGGGCACAAGGCAAATGAATGCCCGACCAAAACTGAGCAGCAGTCTTCCAAGCATGCCACTAAGACTGATTCTGCACCTAAGAGTCTGACTATAAAGCCAGGCTCCAGGCCTCGAAATGCTAATATGGTGGCAGATGGTACTGATTATCCCTTGATAGATGGGAAGGTGAATGGTCTTGCATGTAAGTTTACCCCTGACACTGGAGCTCAAATAACAGTGGTACCAGATAATTTGGTCTTCCAGGATCAAATCCTGGAGGATACTGTGGTCCTTAGATTCGGGAATGGGGAACTGGAACGTTTCCCAATGGCAGGACAAGAGTTGCAAGCTGAGAGTGAGCCATATAAAAGGAAAGTAGCAGTGGCTCCAGTTGACGTGCTTAGAGGTACTGTTTTGTATTCCGTGCCCATGGATGTTGCCATGGCACGTAAGCTCCTTCGAGATGCTGCTGGTGTCTCTTTGACAATGGCAGGGCACTCCAGTGATACCCTGGACATCTCGACATCCACTCAGGTGGATGCAGGTTTAGCTCAGG
>WLWD01003999.1_pt1 | contig 53663 bp, 36 predicted proteins | sample 6712731 | NCBI WGS metagenome assembly WLWD01 (sample SAMN12718690, study PRJNA576275) | sponge metagenome | isolation source: marine sponge | host: Mycale hentscheli | place: New Zealand: South Island, Marlborough, Capsize Point | collected 2014-11-01
TAAGCATTGTGTAAGAAAGTATGTGTTTGTGTGTTTGTATGTTATAGAGTTGGTATTGTTAGTATGCATGTCCATTTCTCTATATGTGTTTATCTACAGTTTACAAAGTTTATATTTATATGGCATATGCATTGCTTATATTGGAATCAATGTGTTTGTGTGTTTGTTTTTAATATGTATTTGTTGATCAAACATGAAGTCTGTGTGTTTATATGCATTAATAATTAATGCTTTTTGTTTGTTACTTGTAATTTAAATATATATTTTTATTTATTTGCATTTAGAGAGATCTCCATCCTCAAGCCTCACTTCACTGGGAACACTGCCATACCTGGAGTGAGTATGTCCGGCCTGTACAATGTGCAGTACTACAGAATACAATAATAATACTAGATCGTTTTGACAAACTTCACATCTCTACTGACCTTCACTCATGGACTACTACTGATGCACCATATAGAGGCTCGTTCCTAACTACCTACCAGTCTAAGTTTGTATTGGTTGGTGGAGTGCATCGCTCCACTCATGAAACCACTAACTCTCTGTTGACTAGTACTACTGGTCTAGACTGGAAGCCATCGCTACGTGCCATGCCTACTCCTCGCTACGATGCATCATCAGTTAGTGGAGGATCACCAGAGGTCCTGGTCGTGGCTGGTGGGTGTGGCTCACCTGGCGAGTACTTGGACGTAGTGGAAGTTCTACTCAACGACCATTGGACGACTGCAGACTCACTTCCTTCTTCATGCAGGGACATGCGATCAACATTCCATGAAGGCAACTTCTACTTCACAGGAGGAGCTTACAAGGAGGGGATTCTATTTATATGCACTTTAGAGTCTCTCATAGCATCTGCTAGTAATGGCAGGACAACTCCACTAACAATATGGAGGACAGTAACCACATCTACTCACACCTATGCTATGGCCTCTTCCTTATCTAATCTAATTGGCATGGATGATTATTCTAAGGTTAGAATTTATTCCAACAAGACAGAGAAGTGGATTGAGACTACTAGTGAGAGAGATGGACCAGGTCATGAGTATAATGCTGAATACATAGCTACTGCAGTCTTGTCTGCTGGACAGTTACTGGTTGCTGTTACAGAAGGAGTGTATAAATTAACTCTGCCAGGTTAGTGTATGCAAATAGCAGCTTCTCTCTAGAAGAAAATATGATATGTAATTATTAGCTGAGAATGTCTGAGCTAAATTGCAGCTGGTGCACTGGCAGCTGCTTCTACTGGCTTAGCTCCAGGCTATAAAACCAGCTGCCCATACTTTTAGTGCTGGAGCCAGCTGAGGGTGGAAGCATAGGAGTGTGTGGGTTATTGTAGAGTAAAACCTGTGTGACTATAACACTTGTAATTATAGGGCTACTGTAAACTCACAGCTTTAGGAGCAACAATCAAGTTCTGCTTCATTAGCTAGAAGTCACTACAAAAGGCACCAAAGCACAGGAGTGTGTGAGCTATTACCAGTGTGAATAATAAAAGTTGTGTCAGAAGTCACTGGTGCATATGCAATAGGAGAGTTTAGTTTAAGAAAGGGGACTTTTTTGGGAAACCGGTTCACTTAAGCAAGAAATCCCAGTGTCTGTATCAAGTTTTGTGTTCATTGAAGTAGTTCTATTTACTATCAGTTCTCCAAAAAATGGACTTATTTTTTATTTTATGTGATAGATGACTACAAGTATGAAGAAGCATACAAACACTTCATTGCTTCCAAGGAGGTTCTGGAGCTTCTGTCTTTAAAGCTTATGTTTCTTGGTCCACCACGACAAGGCAAGACTACAACTCGCCGTCGCGTTACAAAAGAGATCATAGATCTTATGTCAGCCAAAGAAGAGGAACAGATTCATGGCAGCACAGGCACAGTGGAGTGTTGTTCTAATATGCTAGTCCAAGGCACGTCTGATACAACTACAGCAGATAAGGGAACAAACTGGACCATTGTACAGAATCTCACTGAGGAAGCATCTCTACTCCTTCATAGTCTTAGAAAAGGTCTGGAGACTAAATTCACTTCTGAGGCTGCAGCTCGTCCCCATGGAGATATTGCAACGATGGCAGAGGTCAGTCAGGCTAGCAGTACGGAGCAGTTTAACCTTGTGAAAAAACCACCACAAAAGAAATCCTCTCCTCTCTCACCAACAGTAACATCACAAGATTATTCTGAAATAGCTGCCATATACGAGAGAGTGTCAAAGCAACCACAGTTTGCAGAAATTATGAAGCATTCTTTCAAAGCGTTCTTGAGAATGGAGGACACTGGAGGGCAGCCAGAGCTGATGGACATGCTACCAGCACTCACCATAGGACCTGGCCTCTACTTGCTGTTCTTTAGCTACAAGTTCAAGTTAGACGAGGAGTATCGAGTCTTTTATCAGAGAGCTTCAGGAGAGACAACTGCACCAGAGAACTCTGAGTTTACTCTGCAAGAGATGCTTTTGCGTACCCTGGCCAGTGTATCTTGTTTCAGTTCCTCTGCCCATCTTCAACCTTTACCAGGAGCAGACAACTCGTCCATCATTGGTGAGATACTCGAGTCCTCCAAGTCAGTAGTGTATATAGTGGGTACTCACAAAGATCAGGTTTCTGAGGAAGTTATCGCTACAGTCGACTCACAGCTTCAAAAGGTGATTCGAGACACAGACTTCTACAGGAAGGGCATAGTGCAGTTCTGCTCACAAGACAAGCTTGTTGTTTCTTTGGACAACATGAAAGGCGGAGTAGAAGAAATCCATCACTTGCATCAGCTACTGGAGAATGCCATGGAGAAACACTTTAACAAGCTGAAGATTCCAGCTGTGTGGCTTCTGTTCAGCTTGTGTCTTCGCATGAGAGAGGTGAGGACAGCCAGCCTGGAGACCTGCTTGTCCTTGTCCAATGCCTTCAATATGACACCCTATGAGACTAAAGTAGCCCTGTGGTTTCTTCACCACCATGCCGGTGTTCTGATGTACTTCCCCAGTGTGCCTGGTTTGGAAGACCTGGTCATCATAGACATCCAGGTAGTGTATGACAGTATCACTGGTGTCATTCTTAAAGCCATGAGCTTTGATAGAGTAGGTCAGGCCACATCAGAGAGATTCAGAAAGACAGGTGGATTCACTATGAAAGATTTGAAATCAGCTACATCTAAAATTTCAGGAGGTGTCATTCCACCAGAGCAGCTGGTAGCTTTGCTTGCACATCTTCACATTATAGCTGAGATTGTGTCAGTTGAATATTCTAAGTCAGTCTTAGAAAAGGAGAAAGAGTACATCATACCTTGCGTGTTAGAAAACACGAGTGCAAAGGAACTTGACCTATTCCACAAAGAATCTTGTAGTTCATGTTTGGTGGAGCCTCTCTTGATGTACTTCAGTAGTGGGTTTACTCCTATGGGACTCTTTTCTGCTTCTATGGCTGGTCTCGTATCTAACAAGTCCTTCACTTTTATCAGAGAAGGTGTCAAGAAAAACATGGTGACCTTTTTGTACGGATCCAATTTAATTCGTGTAACATTTGTATCTCGATCTAAATATTTTGAAATGGTAGTTTCATGTGATCCAACATTTCAAGACTCCATTCACCATGAATGTACTGCTTTAAAACAAGAAATAGAGGACACTCTAAAGAAGGCCAGTTCCAGAATGAACTACAACAGCTCCATGGACTACCAGTTTGCCTTTGACTGTCGTTCACATGAAGGAGGGAATCATCTCGGGGTCGTTGAGGGAGCGCACTCTGTCCCCAAAGTCATGAAATGTCTCTTCAATCCAGACAACCCACAAGCAGTTGTACTCACCAATAGACACCACATTTGGTATGGACAGGTATGCAGAAATAGACTATGTATTCTAACTTGTATTTACTAACTCTCATTTATTTTGTATTAGAAATATGAAAAGAAAGATCCTGCAGTAGAAATCTCTGAAAGTAAGTCAAGTTGTTATTTGTATTTAGCTAGTATTATTGAAAATGTTTTATTATTAGGCAGCAACAACTTGAGTATATTTCTGAGTGTGTATCCTGACTTGGTCCACTCAGTGAAGCCTTGTGTTATGACAGTAGCTGATCACTGCTACAGTAAAGGACTCATATCACAACATACCCATGACCAACTTCGTGAACGTAGAGACCTGCTTGATGAAGACAGAACAAGGACTCTGTGTCATGTCACGACAAAATGGCTTTTGGACCGTTCCACCAGAGATCATGGGTCAATAACTCTTGTGGAAGAAGACCTCTAGAAGCACAATCAGCTGGATTAGAAGTTGTGGGAACATGATACCAAACACTAGAAGGAAACAAAGTTAAAATGTTAGAAATTCTATTTCCCACAAACGTTTTAAAGCGACGGGGACTACCATCCAACCAGTGCAAAACTATGGTGCTATCACACCAAGCAAATACAGAATCTAAGCTAATTCCCATAGCAAGTCTGACAGAATTAAGTAGCTTAGCCAACAAGTGAGCACCACAAAGTTCTAACCTGGGTATAGACAGCTTCTTTAGTGGTGCAACCTTAGTCTTTGCAGCTACTAATACTACAGTGGATGGTCCATTTGAATACGTTGCACGAACGTAAACAACAGCAGAGTAAGCAGCTTCAGAAGCATCGCAAAAACCATGAAGTTCGACTGATTCCTTGACAGATAAAGTTCTGAAGTAGCACCTATTAAAGGGTTTGTCTTTCAACAAAGGAAGTTGCGCTTTCCATTGTTGATGATGCTCCTGGAGATCTGATGGAATTTCCTCGTCCCAGCCAAGTTTGAGCTCCCATAAACGCTGAAAGAGAATTTTCATGACAACAATCGCAGGAGCCATCCACCCAAGAATATCAAAGGTGCGTGCAATGTCACTAATAACCTCTCTCTTTGTGGAGCTATGGGAATTAATTATTCCAACACTTACATGCAGTGTGTCAGCAGTGGAATCCCAAGCCAAACCTAGAGCCTTAGCATACTGCACTGTAGTATTGTCTGACAGAGTTTTGACTGGAGTAGGCTCATGCAGGGATGGATCAATAGCATCCAAAACTTCTTTAGAACTGCTTCTCCACTTGCAGAGATCAAATCCACCTTTACCAAGGAGTTCACGAAGTTGCGAGTATAGATCTATAGCTTCTTCAGGAGTGTTTGCACCTGCCAAACAGTCATCTACATACATAGAAGAGAAAACATGTGGTTTAGCTAGTGGAAATGAATCACCAAAATCATGAGCAGTTTGTTGAAGTGATTGGATTGCTACGAATGGAGATGAGGCGACACCAAATGTCACTCTAGTCATTTGATAATCCTTCACTTCAGACACGGTGTCTGGTCTCCAAAGAAAGCGATGAAAGTTTTGATCTGCTTCACAGAGCTCTACAGCACGATACATTTTGCTTATATCGGAGGAAGCAGCCACTGGATAGGTCCTAAATCTTATGAGAATATCACATATATTGGGATAGAATGTAGGACCTACTATGAGAGTGTCATTGAAAGAAGAACCAGAAGTGGTCTTAGCACTGGCATCAAAAACTACTCTGAGCTTTGTGGTAGAACTACTTTCCTTCACAACACCATGCATTGGCATGTAATATGATTCTTCGGAAAGGAGTTGAAGAGCTGGAATAGGAACTAACTTAGCATGGCCAAGATCCAAATACTCTTGAACAACTTGCTGAAAGGCTTCCCAGTTACCTCTCCTGATGAGAGACTTCTCATTGGGAAAAAACCGTTGCAATGCCTGAGCTCTAGAGTTTCCGAGTTTTGGAGCATCTGGCTTTCTGGGAAGAGTCACTTTGTATCGACCTACAGAAAATACATGAGTAGTATTGTAATGGTCAATAGAGATACTTTCTTCATGGGTAAGTGAATGGGAGTTTTCTGAGACTTCTTCAATTTCCCAGAAGCGTTGCAGAAGAGCATCTGTGTTTGGACTCGGAATGACATGAAATGCTGAGCTTGAAGTAAAGTCTCGCAATGAATCACTTCGATTGTAGCGACCAAGAATTGCCCAGCCAAAGACAGTATCCTTGGCAACAGGTTGGTGTACCAAATCTTGGTATATATTACAACCTAGCAGCAACAAATCTACTTTGCCAGATTGAAAGAACAATGGATCTGCCAAGTCAAGATTCTTCAAATGAGGTAAGTTTCTGAGGTGAGTTGCATCAACTGATGGCAAATCACATGTTACTTTAGAGACCACTGCAGCTTCGAAATTTAGTTTAAATTGTTTAGAGTTTTTGTGAACAATAGTTAAGTTAACTATATGTGATATAGATCCCACATGTGCTCCCATGGCTCCTGATATAGAGATGCTGTGATAAGATTTCGGCAGTTGAAGTTGTTTCACTATTCGTTGAGACACCAGAGAAAGTCCTGCTCCAGAGTCTAGAAGGGCTCTAACCACAATTTGCTTGCCAGATGGGCCTTTTAGAATGACTTGACTGGTCATGGACAATGAAGATTGGATCTCTCCTTGAGGTTTGATGTGCTCAATTGGAACTTCAGTAGAATTAACAATTGTGTTGGTTTCAACATTGTTATTGCTTGTTTGTTCTCTATGTAACATTGTATGGTGAGATTTAGAGCATTTTTTACAACGACCAGTATTCTTGCATTCTTTTAAGGAATGTCCATAATGTAAACAGTTAAAACAGGCCTTTGAGGAGTGAGCTTGTGTCTTTCTGTTTTCAACACTCATTGATTTAAAAGTTGGACATAAATACAGAGGATGAGAATTTCCTTTGCATACAGAGCAATGAGACCTTGAGTTGGCAGGTTGTGAGGCATTTACAGAGGCTTTATGTTTTTTAATTTGGTTACACTCAGATTTAACCTCAAGCTTAGAAACTGAAATGGTTGTCATTGGGGTAGTTTGCATTTTGTTTTTTAGAAATGCCAAGAAAACTGCAACATCTGGTACCTTCTTATAATCTTTACTGTAAGTAAGCCAAGACTCCTGAAGTTTCTTATTTAATTTGGTTGTAAGAACAGATGTTAGAAACGGCCCTAAGTCATATTGTTTAGTATCTTTCAGGCAACTTATATTATGATCTATAGTATAAGAGGTATGACTTTAGAGTCTTTTATTGCTTCTCTTAAGTAGGTGAGTTTGCTTGCCTTATCCAAGTTTGAATTTGAGTGCACAGCAGAATCAAATCTCTCCCAGAATGCTGCCCAATTCAATGGATCTTCCTGAAAGGTAGGAAGTGTCAGCTTGGGTAGTTTCATATGAGATTGAGTAGAACTGGATGCACTTGAAGCATCCAAATCCAGAGTAGTAGTCGATTTATATCCGAGGTTCAAGGTCTAAAACCAACCGTCTAATGCTATGAATCCCTCAGGATATCCTCCACTGCTTCATATCGTTCCTGAAGTTTGGAAATCACTGACTGAAATGATTTCTCAGGTTGATCCTTCATTTGACGTTCTAGTGAATCCAGTTTGGCCAAAATTTGAATTGAATTTGAATGGACCTTGAAAACAGCAATCAACTGGTGAACTACACTAAGAGCTTTCTCCACGGACTCTTCGTGCTGTTCCAAATTGTCAGATTCTTCGTCGTAATTGACGTCATTGGCCAAAGTTTCAAGTAGCTCGTCGTGCAATTTCCTATAGGAAGCATCGCCGGCAGAGCGGATAGACTCAACTTGGCGCTCCAGTTGTCCAAGGTTGAGTGAAGAATAGTCTTCTTCTTGGGTAAGTGTACCCTTGTTAAAGACCCTTGTGATGGCTCCAGTAAAACCACCACGCTTGCGTTTGAGTAGTTCCATCTAAAAATAGAAAGAAACAAGTTTAAATTCACAAGTAGTGAAAATACCTATGAGTACGACAGTTCTTTGTTGAAGTATCCGGCTCGAAGGACCAAAAAATGTTAGGTTGCGGAATGGCTAATACCCAAACCAAGATACTCTTTCCCAACCAAGTTGCTGGGCGAGCTGATGCTACTCTAATTAACTGGGGCGTAACTCCCAACCGTCATGACTTCGAGCTATTTATATCGCCCTTCATTACCTCGAACTATTCATCACGCATATCCCCTAACATATAAACAGTTTTATTAGGTACTGAACAGAGCCTGATAACTGTTGCCACATAGAAAATGCATTAAAGTAAACAGGATGTGGCTTAGGGCAATATTTTTCCATATCACCTGTGTTCATAGTTATTACGTTGGGTTATTACGTCCCCCTAGGTAAATTTCTTGTTACCAAGGTATTCGCGCATGAGCAGTACCTAATAAATTTATTATCCATTGGATACCCGAGAATATCACTCGTCTGATTGGTGGTATTTACGCTCGTGCCTGCGGCACTCGCGCAAATACTAAGCCAACAGACTCGTGATATTCTCCTGTATCAAATGAATAATATATATGTCACAGTTCAAGTTTTCAGTTCTCGCTTATTATTCTTAGTCATCTATTGTCTCACCCTTGTTACAGCCAAAGAACTCATCCAAGGTAGTCAAACAGTTTTTATATCACCGATATTACTTATATCATATTTAAACTGTCTATTTTTGGTTTCATCTTTTACTTGTAAGGACTACAGTCCTCTTTCACTTAGTGCTCTCGGTGCCTTTGGCATATGTTCTTTATAATTCATGATTAAACATTTTAGTTATTTATTCAGTAAAGAACTGACTCAGAAGGTGACACCAGTGAGCGATAATTGACGACGAGAACTCTGACGAAGACATCGACGAGGAAACTGAAGGCAGAAAAGAAATAAAGATAGGGAAAGGAAATAAAGTAAGTGAAATAACATGAAATAAATAAAGTATACAAATCACAAAAGATTATTTCAGTTATGGCTTCAACAGCACCTCTTTCCACTTCTCTTTCTCTTGGTTGAAAAGCTGGCGTCCTCGCCTCGTATTTCTAAGTCAATCAAGAAAATAATAAATGAATCAATTTAAACAGCTACTACTGATGTTCAATAAAACTAAGACAGTCAGAAAAAATAAGAGCAAAAAGGGTAAAGTATTTCTTGAAGTAAAGTACATGTAGACATGCTACAAAATTGGCTACATATATACATATAATATATATAATTATATATATATATATAATACTGTTGATATTTTACCCATATTAAACCCCTTAATGATCCCTACAAAAGATTCATTGTGGATTTCCTAAGCAACCCTGCACCAACCCCAACTGTTGAATCCACTAGATTACAGACTTTTATATTACCCCTTTATCAAGCAACTCCAACTGTTGAATCCAATAGATTTCTGATTTTTATATTATAACCCCTCTACCAACTTCTATAGCTGACTCTTACAGTACCAATTCAGAAGCGTAGGAAGGTAATTTTATTGGTCAGGCCATAAAATGTATATATACAAGAATCACTTCAGAATTATTTAGTTCATTTTATTTAATATTTTATTATTATTATTATTATTGTTATTATTATTATTATTATTATTATTAGTGTTGTTATTATTATTATTATTATTATTATTATTATTATTATTATTATTATGCTCTAATGCTGTACCCAATATTATACAGAAGACTCAGATAGAATACATACACAGGGGTGGCGGAAGCAATTTTTCATTGGTCAGGCAAAACTTTTTGTCATAAAATTCATTACTTATAAGTAATTGTAACTTGTTAATATTAATAAGTGAAATAATTGATACACACACATAGATACAATGGACATAGTGAATCATTCAAAAATGTCCAAATACACGCAGTCGATTTTCATTAGAGCCAACAAACTCTTTAGCCACTTCGGATAAATCCATTGTTTTAACAATATCCTTATAGTCAATTATCATCAAATGGTTTAGTCTGGTTTGTTGCATTGTGCTCCGTAGATAGCCTTTAACTCTCTTCATTGTGGAGAAAGACCGTTCACTAGCTGCATTTGTACCTGGTAGAACTAAAATTAGGCGAGCAAGCCAACATACTTGCTTGTAGAATACTCTTTGACTTGACGAAAGATTACGTAATGTGATGCCTTCTTTTAAGGTTATACTCTGATTGGATACACTGGAGAAACTTGAACCAAATATTTGAAGTTGAGTTGAAAGTTCACTTTCATTAAAATCATCTCCATACATGGTAATAACTTCTTGAAATTCCACCGAGTAATCACATTTGTTAGCAGCTTTTACAAACAATTGTTCAAGGTTTTTATACATCACATAACCGGGCTGATCAAACCTGTCTTGGATGCTTGTAACTGCAAGATCCAGGGCTTCAAAATATATTTGCCGATAGTGATCTTCAACAGTTGCTGAAAAATAGCACTCTCCATCTCCTATTTCAAGTCGCTTTGGTGCTTTCCTTTTTCGTGGCAGCAATGGCTCATTAGTATCTGTTCGTTTTTGCATGCACTCCACATACTTCCAAAACAACTCAAACATACTATCACTTCTCATATCCTTTAGGGTCTGAATAGTTTTCTCAGCAATATCCTGATAGACTCAGCTTGAAGGGATACACTCAAATTATCAGTAATATTCTTTCACAAAGGTGAAGCCCAAATAGTAAGTGAAATTGAGACATTTGAACTTTCATGCCAATTATCCTTCCCTTGATATCTGCAAGTAAGCTCCCCTCCAAACTTTCTTCCCATAATAACTTTAAAACAGAATAATTCTCAAGTATGCTTCCAATAGATGCCCCCTTAACAGTCCACCTAGTAGGACAAAACGACCGGATTCCAACAGCAGAAATTGAATCACCCTCGGAATTAAGTCTGGCCTTGATTTTGTCAAACATAACATTTCATTTTGGTGAGAACTTTACTAATTTAGTTATTTCTAATGCAACTTCCATGGCATCACAACAGACCTTTGATTTCTTCATGGTAGTACTAACAGCTAAATTTAAAGCATGACCATAACAATGAGTATACAGAGCACATTTCTCTTCCAAAGCCAATTTTGCTGCTACACCATTCCTGCTACCACTCATGTTACTGGCCCCATCATAGCACTGTCCGCGACATTGTGATAAGCTGACATTCATACGAACAAGCGTATCCTTCATAGCATGAGTAAGGGATTCAGCACTAATGTTATCCACTTTATAGAGACCAATAAAGTCTTCATGATCCTCTAGTTTTTCATCTACCCATCGAATGCAAATTGTAAACTGTTTGTTGTTTGCAACATCAGTGCACTCATCTGCCATTATAGAATAACAAGCACTTTCTCGTGTATTTTGACTCAACCTTCTAAGAACTTGAAGGGCCATAATCTGAAGAAATTCATTTTGAATGTCATGGCTGGTATACTTGTTGGTTTTTCTTTTCATCCACTCTTTCACCTCCGGACAATCATAAAAGCGAAGCAGCATTAACTCATGAAAATTACTTTCCATATCCTCGCGACGTCTTAAAGGTATGCCTTGACGAGCAAGAAAAGATAAATTCTGTAAAATAAGTAAGAAAATCCTTCTGTTTCCTTCTTTTTCTTTTTTTTGTGCACTACTTACAACCTCTCCAATGTCACCTAATAACTCTTTTGGAAGTGTAACAACAGCTTCAGTGGCTTCTTTGTGAGTTGCACTTGTTTGATGTTTTTTAAAAGCTGAAACACCTTCTTTCCAATAAGTAAATCCCTTCGAAATAAAAGCTGGTTCTCTTTTGGTACTGGTTAAAAACTTGGCCTCTATAGAAGCACTCGTGCATACATGGCAAAATGCAGCATCTTGTTTGATGTCATAATGCAGCCATGGATATTGAATACACCAATCTGCTCTAAAAGACCTGTATTGTAAATCAATAGCTAATGATTATAATTATAGTATGCTAGTAACTCACAATAAAAGCTTAGCTAGCTGACTGGCCTCATTTAACAGTAGTATGGCTCACCTTTCATCTTTTCCGGTACCAAATTTCCTCCTGGGAAACTTAAAACACTTGTTGGGGTGGAACTTGACTGGCATGCCACCACAAGAAGCCATATCTATCTCCTCTCCACAAGGAGTATCCACCTCGCCACCACCAGAAGCCATACTGTACTACTACCACACTTACTCACGATCGCAAGCTTATTAATAATTTTCTCACGATCGCAAGCTTATTAAAAAAAAATAGCGATAATAGACTAGAAGTGAAAGTAATTGCACGGCGGTCGCTTCGAGGAGTAAGTTAATACTTTATTTCGTTGGGAAAAAGAGTGAAAAAAGTTTTTAACTGTGTGCTCCTGGATTGGTCCGGCGGCTGCCGGGTCTGCCGGGCCGGTTCCGCCACCCCTGATACATAGTTCAATTCCTGCAGTTGATTGCAAATACCTATATGCACCCCTCAGCAAATGATGTTGTACTTGGGGAGTCACACTCAAAACTTTTACATCTATTTTTATCATTTGAGAGATCTACTCACAAGCCCCTTTACCAATTTCTATTGCTAACTCCAATACTAACTCCTATCAGTGGAGTAGGAAGAAGAAAAATATTGGGATGACCGATTTTAATGTGTATTACAATAAATACATACACAGAGTTATACTGCATTAAACTGATTGCAATGTCACAGATATGTGTGTGTATGTGTGTGTGTGTGTGTGTGTGTGTGTAGGTATACAGGTGTCTGATTAAACAACTGCCAGTTTTCACATACAACCTGTTATTATATCAAACATGTAATTCAGCTATAAACATCACTTGGCAAGATATAAAGTATCAAAATTAGTATAATCATTGGGTACTTGACTACACGACTAAAAAGTAAGTGCAACTAACTCAAATTGGGGAGCTCACACAATGAAATCCCATGTCCTCCCCCGTGCGTATCATCAAACTGTGACGCGTGCTCTGCGTGTAATGCTACTTTGAGCTACTGGAAAATGGAAAATATGAGTTTGAGACCTACAAAGAGAAAACGACAAAAATGTTTGAAATGTGGACAAGAACTTTCCCATTCTGCATACAACCGGCACAAAAATTTAGAAGTTTTCCCTGGGAAAGGTAAGGCTACATTATCAGAACCACCTAGTCAGATCTTTACTGACTCTTCTGACATTGAAGAAGAATTAATAGCAGATATTGAAACTAGTGATAATGAGGAAAGCATTTATTCTTCAGAAAATGATGATATGGTTATTAGTGATAGTGATGAAATAATGGAATATGAATGTGATTTCAATCAACCAGTTGATAGTAATGAAAACATAGACATTCCAAAATACATTGAGCAAAGAAAATTATTTATGCATAAGGTGATTGCAAATATTAGTATATTCTTAAGTTTTTTTCAACTTTGCTATCATGTGTTTGAGCGTGGAATTTTACTCTTGCTTTCATTATTAAAATCATTATTTACATGGCTTAGTTCATTGAGTATGGTGGGTGCAGCAAATGTGAAATTACTTGCTGAAAATTTACCTGCTAATGTTTACTTTCTTCAAAAAATGATTTCAGGAAGGAACAATGGACAAAAAAAGTCAAAACTATGCTCTTATGTAGAATTTCCCCATCATCCCCAAGTTAGACGACGAATACAATGTGGTACAATGCTTTTGCAAAATATAAAAAGTGGTTCTTATTTAAAATTAGTACCTCATAAAGTTTACCCATATGTTAGCTTAAAAAATTCATTATCTAGGCTATTTAACCAGGAAAACGTTCAGCAGCGGTGTGAACATTGGCGAAGTCGTTCTTCTTCCCCAGGAGTTTATAATGATATATATGATGGGGAAGTTTGGAAGAAATTTCAAGTAGTTAGTGGTAGACCTTTTTTAGAAGCCACGAACAATTTGTGCTTAAAATTAAATCTTGATTGGTTTAATCCATTTGATCACCTAACATACAGTGTTGGTGTGCTTTACCTTGTCATAGAAAATTTACCAAGGTGTGAACGTTACAAATTAGAAAATATAATTATAGTTGGAACAATTCCTGGCCCAAAAGAACCAAAACATTCCATAACTTCTTATTTGCAACCTTTAATCGATGAATTATTAGATTTGTGGCAAGGGACAATGCTTAAAGACACCTCGTTACTTGGAGTAACTCCAGTTCGATGTGCACTCACTTGTGTAAGCTGTGACCTCCCTGCTACGAAAGATTTGCGGCTTTAAATCATTTGCTTCGTTGCATGGATGTTCAAAATGTTTTAAAGAATTTCAGTGTGATCATTTTGGAGCAAAGCCTGATTATTCTGAGTATAATAGGAATGAATGGGTTGGTAGGACACATGATGAGCATGTACACCAAGTTAAGGAAGTTTTAAAAGCAAATGTAGTTAGCAAAAGAGATGAACTAGAAAAAAAATATGGTGTACGCTACTCTGAACTTTTGAAGTTGCCTTATTTCAATATTATTGGAGTATCGTGTCATTAGGAACTGCAAAACGCTATGGGAAGATTTAGGTATTTTGAGTAATGATTCTTTATGCAGTATTCAAGACAAGGTTAATGCCATTGCAGTACCTTGTAAACTGGGCAGGATTCCACTTAAAATTGCTTCCAATTTTAATTCTCTCACTGCAGATCAGTGGAAAAATTGGATTTTGGTTTATTCTCTCTATACATTATATGGAGTTATTCCTCGCACACATTACACTTGTTGGAATTTGTTTGTAGATGCATGTCGTCTTTTGTTACAACCTTCAATAACTTTGCATGATATAAATCAAGCTGACATGAAACTACTTGAATTTGTCACTTCATTTGAGTTGCTTTATGGTAAAGAGAATACCACTCCAAATATGCATTTGCATTTGCATATGAAAGACTGTGTGCTCAATTGTGGCCCAGTACATTCTTTCTGGTGTTTTCCATTCGAACGATTCAATGGCATTTTAGGGAGTTTCCAAAGAAATTGGGCAGTACCTGAGCTTCAGATGCTAAAAAAAATTGTGTCATACCATCAGTTTCTTCAATCGAGTCTGGATTCTTCTTTACCACAAGAATTCAAGCAATTTTTTTTTGCTTTCAACTTGCTCAACACGATAGTTTGAGCATTAGTGAAGGTTCACTGGAAGAAACTAATGTAGATACTTCAGCATGTGCACTAGAATATTCAAAAAGTAGAATAGGATCATTAAATAGCACAAATGCATTAGATTTACCTATATTGAAACCTACTCTGAAACGGTTCAAAAAACTTTTTACTCATGAAGAAGTGCTTTGGTTGACTGATGTTTATTGAGCCTTGTATCCAGATGCAGTGATTGGCCATGTACCAATGCATCATGATCGATTCAATGGGCCACGAATAGTTAATAAAACATTTTTATCTGACAATGCAAGGGGAAAACATTCATCTGTTGTAAGTGCACATTGGTCATTTAATGGACAATTGATGTCAACTGATCACCTTCATTTTGGAAAAAGTACAATATTTTTTCCGACACTCTGTCGTTTTGAACTCTAAAACTGTTCAACATAGAATTGACTGGTTCAAATCTCATCCTAGGGAAAATTGGTTTAACCCTAATATTGCTGTGGTTGATACTGACTGTGTTACAGCTGGACCAGTAGTATTTATGCCTGTTAGTCGTATATTTCATCAATGTGCATGTGTTTCTGATAAGGTCAGATTTGACTATGGTCATGATCATGTAAATGTAATTATCTTGTCAAATAATATGTTTATTGGTTAATACTGTTTCCGTTATTGTCTCACATTGAACCGAAGATTACATTCCTTTATGTTTTCATATACCTCTTTTAATAATTATAGCACCCCAATATCTATCACATTTATATCCACAATTTCTTCTTTATTTATACACTTCTCTGAATTAAAATTTTTTTCTAAAAAATTGGTTCTCAGTATAGCATTAGTACAGCACACATATCACTCCACCCACCCCATCCTCCACACATATATTAATATGAGCACTTTTTACAGCATCACAATATAACCTATTTTTAACTTTTCTATTATTGTAAACTAGGTTGTGATGTGTGTGTGTGTGTGTGTATGTATGCATGTATGTATTCCATACTGAAAAAAAGCAACTTCTTGGTATAGAGGTGATGTTACACCACAAGTAGCAAGCACCTGCATGGTTGTGGATTGTGAGAGCTAACTTTGCACACACATAATTTCTTTAGCCGGAGAGAAAAGAGGGTGGGGGTTTGTTTAAGTTTCACTTGACCACAATAATTGACATAACAGAATTAACATCAATTAATCTAGACATTTGTCAGGTGTACTCTGATAATTGCTTGAGTACTTCACCAACATGGGGGCACAAGCTAATGTTTTGATTTGCTAGAATATACATGAAATGAATGGAATCCTAGACAATATTAGACCAATAGCAACATAAAGAAGAAAAAACATGTATATGTACCCTTCATTTACAAATAGGGGCATTATAATTAATTAATCCCAGTTGAACATTTTTGGGGGCCACAGCAGGAATGATGGAAGTGGGTGGATTGGCTCCTGGATATTTTGAGAGGGCATTTGGGTGGGGTGGGAGGGGGGAGGGGGAGATTTGGAAACACACAACATCCCTAGAAAAAAAATTGCCAAGAATATTTAAGATCTTGCATGTATTCCATATAATTTTTTATCAATCCATCCATCATCACCTCCATGATGCACCATCTACCATCACCTCCATGATGCACCATCCATCATCACCTCCATGATGCACCATCCATCATCACCTCCATGATGCACCATCCATCATCACCTCCATGATGCACCATCCATCATCACCTCCATGATGCACCATCCATCATCACCTCCATGATGCACCATCCATCATCACCTCCATGATGCACCATCCATCATCACCTCCATGATGCACCATCCATCATCACCTCCATGATGCACCATCCATCCTAGTTATGGCTTATGTATTCACTTCAATTGATAACAGAAAAATAATCTCTCAGATTCACTCTAATAGACATGGAACTCTGGATGGGGGAGGAGGAGGCATTTAGCATTTAGGGGCATGTGCCCGATATTCTAAACCTGATCATTAATTGTGTTAATTACACATCAGTGGTACATTAATTACACACTGTTCCCCCTCCCCCCACCCCAATTAAGAAATTAAGAAATTATATTTAATTTTGAACAAAAGTGAAGTGAACAAGTAATCTAAGATTATCACGGAGCTAGCAGGATTCTTGTGTGATCACAAGTGAATTTGTAATGAAATATTACAGGAACTAGCAGAAAAAATTGTGGGGAAAAACTATGACCTTGCTATAGTGTATAGATTGTACCCTAGATTTGACTGGAGACTACTTTTTTGTCTTGCAAATCCCATCAAATCCTATCCTGTGAAATCTTACAAGAAATTGTACTTGGGATTCCTACCTGTACTCTAATCTGGAATGTCATTGAGTATGCTGCTGCTTGTAATCCAGAGAATGTAATGTAGAGAGAAAGGCAATAAGTAAAAAACCATTGAAAGTAAAGGATAAAGACCTAAGGAGACAAATGGAGCTAATTTTTATTTAGTCTATTTATTCCTCATGTTTTTATCCTTGAGATAATGCCCATAAACAATTAACAGTTAAGAACTCATCAGGATTTATAATGCTCTATATTCATACAGCAACCACTGAATTTATCTGGACCAGGTAGCTCGCCACCTGCCACAACCTCACAGCAATGATGAGGAAGTAGGATGATGCCTCCAGGTATGTATGTTTGTGTGTGTTTATCTGCCCTTTTGTTTATCGCGCACATTTGTACTTCTGTTTCATCTATAATTGTATTCCTCTAGGGAAAAAAATGCCCATAGCAAGCAATTTGGGGGTGGTGCGGCCCAGAAATGGGTGTGGTCACAATTTATGGGTGTGCCTAATAATTTTGTGAATGTGGCTTGTCGTCTGCATTTCCTGCAAGCAGTATTTTTGTTACAAGTTTGAAGTAATTGCATGTGAAAGTGACTTCATCAGTGAATTTCACAAGTAAGCAGCTCAAGCAAGAAAACAAGGAAGATAAATATAACTATAAAATTTTCATAAAAGATCAAATCTCTCTTTTAAGAACTTCCGTGGTTGGAGTACTTAGCTTGGAAGCCATATTTTACAGTACCAGTCTTACCTGTGTGTGTGGCCACCTGCAGTAGCATCACATCCTTTGACCACAAATTGGTTGTGCACATGCTCTGAATAATAAATTAGAGTGGCAAAAGTGTGGTGCGGCCAAAGCTACACCGTTCACAACCTTTGCTATGGTCCTGAGGTGGTGGTGATGGAGTAGGTGCAGATCTGAACATGGTGAATATTTAGTAGAGTGTGAACATCCAGGCTTCCTCCACCGCCTTTATGATACTCTGCTTTACTAAAACTTGCCACCTACACAAGACAACTGATTTGCCATATGACAGAAGCTGGTAGTACCAACTGTATTCTGTTGACTGTAATAAGCAGATTTGTTTTTTATTGGTTTTGCAAATACAATTTAATTCCCGAGCCAATCAATGTAATGAAATTCAATTATGCAAAGTGTAATCAATGAGCATAATGTGTGCACCCTGGCCTGTGCCTTGACCCCACACCCATGTTCTATATACGCATTCACTGTTAGTCTGGTTATGTAATAAAGTAAAGGAAATAAATTGTTGCACGATTGCAAGCCAGCATAAGCAATTGAAATCAGACAGTAATTAGAATGAAATAATACCCAGATGCATAAAGTTGTGTAATATGTTCCATTACATCATTTTTCACGCGCCTCAACTAATATGGAGTTAACGGTCCTGATAACTGAGGTTAACGGCCAGCAGAGTTGGTGCAGTAGCATTAGAATCCCTGTCTAGGGTACCTGCATGGTAGTCATATGCACACACGCATGGTATTCATACGCACACACAGGCTGCCCGCGCATGGGCGGGTATACCACACACAAACATACAAGCTAGTACCACCACGTGTAACCTGTAGCTTCTGTAGCTTTCACAGAAAAGTGTCTGTTGATCTTATCTAACCAACCCACCCACTTCCCAATTTAGTAGGTTTAATTATAGCTTCAAGGAGGGGGGGTTCCTACTTCATGAGCCAAGCACCTCCAGCTTAACGCTGTGTCAGTGCGATCAGCTCCAAAGGTTGAAATGTCACCAGCAGCATTCTGACAGAGAATATGCTGTGTTTATCAATTCCTCGCCTTAGAGTAGGCTCCACCTCCTAACTTCCCCAAACTAATATTACCTGAAGTTGTATGTGTCTGTCACAACCACTATACTCTGACTAGAGCCCGTTAACCAGCATTTTGGCCCATGAGCTGGCACAATAAGACATGTATGTCTCAGAGGTGTGGGGTGCATATAGCTAGAAATCTGGCTTGCACCAAAGTCAAGAAAGCATAGAATGCTGCAATATGATTGACGGTGATGAAGACAATACATGACGATTATTTTTTTGGTGTTCTGGAGGAGTACCATGTATGAAAACATATTCTACAACTGTGAACGTACGTGTGACGGCCAGCTTAAAGTAGTAGCTACTATATAACACAAACGTGGAGGCATGTACATGCATGTATTTATGTTCCTTGTGCATGGATATGATTGTGTGCACGTATGTATGGGTATGTGTGTACCATTCAAGATTCAATAGGGCCTGAACCCGAAGGGAGACAAGAATAATAACTGCCTTTGTCTGGATCTCATTGTATCTGTACATCCATCCATTTAAGCCGTGTTTTAGGACTTAGTTAGTGCTAATGTACATCATTTTGGTCTATAAGTACTATTAGCTGTACCCATATTTATCAATACTTCAGCGCACACACATGGCAACCATATTTATCAATACTTCAGTGCACACACATGGCAACCATATTTATCAATACTTCAGAGCACACACATGGCAACCATATTTATCAATACTTCAGTGCACACACATGGCAACCATGTTTATCAATACTTCAGCGCGCACACATGGCAACCATATTTATCAATACTTCAGCGCGCACACATGGCAACCATATTTATCAATACTTCAGCGCGCACACATGGCAACCATATTTATCAATATTTCAGCGCCCACACATGGCAACCATATTTATCAATACTTCAGCGCGCACACATGGCAACCATATTTATCAATACTTCAGCGCACGCACATGGCAACCATATTTATCAATACTTCAGCGCGCACACATGGCAACCATATTTATCAATACTTCAGCGCCCACACATGGCAACCATATTTATCAATACTTCAGCGCGCACACATGGCAACCATATTATCAATACCTTCAGCGCACGCACCTGGCAACCATATTTATCAATACTTCAGCGCGCACATGGCAACCAGATTTATCATACTCAGCGCCCACACATGGCAACCATATTTATCATACTTCAGCGCGCACAACATGGCAACCATATTTTCACTACTTCAGCGCACCCACATGGCAAACCATATTTTATCAATCCTTTCAGCGCGCACACATGGCAACCAATATTTATCATACTTCAGCGCACGCACATGGCAACCATATTTAATCAATATTCCGCGTCCCACACATGTCAACCATATTTATTCAATACTTCATCGCCCACACATGGCACATATTTTATCAATACTTCAGCGCGCACACTGCAACCATATTTTCAATACTTCAGTCAGAGCGCACACACATGGCAACCTATTTATCATACTTCACACACACACAGGGCACCATATTTATCAATACTTCAGCGCGCACCATGGCAAAACCATAGTTTCAATACTTCAGTGCACACACAGGCAACCATATTTATCACTACTTCACTTCAGCGCACCACATGCAACCATATTTATCAATACTCAGTGCACACACTGGCCAACCATATTTAATCAATACTTCAGCGCGCGCACACCTGGCAAACCATAGTTATCAATACTTCAGCGCCCCACAATGGCAACCATATTTATCATCTTTCAGCGCGCACACATGGCAACCATATTTATCAATACTTCCTCGCCCACACATGGCACCATATTTATCAATACTTCAGCCACACACATGCAACCATATTATCATACTTCATCAAGCAGCGCGCACCCATGCAACCATATTTATCAATACTTAGCGCGCCCACTGGCAACGCATATTTATCAATACTTATCGCGCAACATGGCAACCATATGTATCAATACTTCAGCGCGGCACTACATGGCAACCATATTTATCAATACTTCAGCGCACACACATGGCAACCATATTTATCAATACTTCAGCGCGCACACATGGCAACCATATTTATCAATACTTCAGCGCGCACACATGGCAACCATATTTATCAATACTTCAGCGCGCACACATGGCAACCATATTTATCAATACTTCAGCGCCCACACATGGCAACCATATTTATCAATACTTCAGTGCACACACATGGCAACCATATTTATCAATACTTCAGCGCACACACATGGCAACCATATTTATCAATACTTCAGCGCGCGCACATGGCAACCATATTTATCAATACTTCAGCGCACGCACATGGCAAACAGCTAGACTTGATTATTATAACATACCACTCATAAAGCAGTTTGGGCACTTATTTTAAATTCAGTGTCAAATTTAAAATGTTAGTTTTTCTGTTTTGTGCACCAAGTTTTTATACAAATTAAAGGAGAAAAGTCAAGCCCAAGATATCTTTCATGGGGAAGGTGTGGACACAAAACAACACTTCTTATCCAAAAAGCTGCAGGACATGCCCATGTGCTCTACACTCTTTGACTCACGGATTCACTTGAAGAGTTTGTGTCTTGTCCAACTACTAAACTAACAGGCAAACACAGGAATAAAAAGTAATATAAGGTATAAATACCAGTAGAAGAATAACTTGACAATAAGTGTGAGTCACGACTTCATACATACAATAGATAAGTGAGAATGAAGCAACTAAGATAACTGTTTGAAAGTGCGATAGTTATAAATGATGAATGAAGGCAGAGATGACATCTATGATCAGCTAGTGGAATTAGCGAGCATGTGTGAAATAAATGCTCCTAGCTAGTGGCATATTCAGGCTTTGCAAAACCCTGAACAGAAGCAAAGCTAAAATACTACCCCCACTATTCAAAGGATGTATTCTAAATTTATAATGGACCCTATATTAATTTAGAATACATCCAATATTTTGATGACTGTGTGCAGATGAGACAGCACATACACATACATGTGCATATACAGCTACAGCTGCCCTCGCTTATCTCATATACTACAATTAACAGCTGCATTTTTTCTAATCTTGTCATGTACTGCTGCATTTTAGTTCAAACACACACACACATACACACACACATAACACCAATATTAATCAACAATAAATTGCTTATTTCCCCCATATCTCTTCATCATCATCACCTCCCACGAGTGGTATCATACAAACACCTATAGCTACATTCCAATAAAAGTAATCAAGTACTTTTTTACATGTGTCAAGTGAAAGTATTTTGCTAACTTGTAGAAGTAGTGATAAATTTCAGAAATTTTCATAAATTTAGCAATGGTAGTAACTTTGGAGTAGTGTCCTTGTTGAAACAATTGAGTTCTATAATTGCCAGGCCCGTAGCCAGAGGTTCGCATTGGGGGGTTCGGATTTTAAGACGCAAAAAGCCACACCTACTTTTGTTTCCTCGTTAATTCTTCTACAATACTAAAAAAAAAAAAAAGATATGTGCACTAGGTATTCTACTTCAAAACTATAATTCATTAAACACTGTTGATATTCGAGAGATATTATTCACGTGTAATCAGGCTTCTATGAGCTGTATATAAACAGTGCAACATTAATACGCCTTAATCGCTATAAAATAGTGCGGGACAAAGTGAAATGCCACGGTAGCTGAGTAAGAGCGCAAACATGCAGCTCTAGCCTTGAAAATGTACAGTTGTAGTTTCTAGTTGGAGACAACGTCATTCTTTTGCGCAGAAGCTATACCCCTATTAGACAGAGTTTTTTCCAACAGATTCGGAGGAGCAATCGATTAAAGCAAAGTTCAAGAGAGAGTTTATCCTGAAATACAGATATAGTGACTGCACTATACATAGTATCCACACTGTAAATGATGTTTAGCTTACTGTAGTCTCGTGCAGGTTTTATAAAGCTGGCCTACTATTAGCGTGTGACCCGTGCTATTCGTCATTAATAGCACGAACAACACGATTAAAACAAGTGGTGCGCTCGAATAGCGCAAATGCATGGCGAGCGAGCAGACTACAGAAAATAATAGGACAGAAATTACACCTAACTGTAGTGCACAGTGTAACCTTTCCATTCCCAGTTAGCATCAGAGAATCTAAAGTCTCTGATCCCAGACTACGGAAGTGGACCCATGCATTGTAGTAACAATAGCAGAATTACCTGAATAAACTTCGAAAGCAATGGCAAAGAAGCACAGCTTGACAAAGACTTCACAATTGTTTCAAGAAGAGAGTAGCTATAAACTTTTTGGTTGAAACAAAGTTGCGTAAGGCAGTGCAGCAGGATTCTCCGTGCCAAGTTAATTGAAAAATACTGGAACTGTGAGAATTCAAGCGCAGGTTCAGCACGATTGAACAGATGATGATATTCCAGAAGTTATATGTGGGGTGTGGCTAAAATATTTACTTCCGGTCACTCTAAAGGGGGGTTCGACCGAACCCCTCGAACCCCACCTGGCTACGGGTATGATTGCATGTGGTGTTCGGATACTGTAGTGAAATTTACACAATGTGTAGCCTCTCTTAGTTAACATCTCTGAAGATGAAATCATCCATGTATCCGTGTACCCACCCCAGTCTAAGATGTGTACACTGATGACATGAAGATGAGGATCATAGCCAACAGCAACAATAACTGCAATGTTTACACACATTCATGTGTCTCCATACAGTGAGTTCTTGAAATGAATAATACCAACACAATTTCCACTTGCATTAACCATTCTGTTTCCAGCTTACACACAAACACAGCACATCTTTCCTGCCTCCTGCCATACACACACACACACACACACAATGGCACCATTACACATAGCTTTGGTTGTTACGGTGCATCACTGCTATTTCTCTACTTGTTGCAGATGGACAAACTATTTGGTTTGCAAATTGTTCTCATTAATACTATAAAAAGTTTTGTGTACTTCATCCCCCTCCCCCCCACTTATTCAAGTGCAAAAATGCAAATACAAAAATTTTAACTACATATTCTTCAGAATTTCACAATTAAAATCAAGTAAATTTACAAGTTTAGAATGACCCCACAGAAAACCCACCAATGAACAACAAAATAAAAACACAAGAGAGACAGCTTTGAGGCAATAGTCCCTCACCAAGAATAGCTGATGACTGCCAACCATAAGGAAATCATGAACACACAACAAACATCATCACATAGGTCACATAACCACAACTACATCTTGGTTGATCTCATCCATGTAATTTCAGATGAGGACCACACCTACATACATGTACATGTGTCCAGCCTCCTGCAACACACACACACACATGCACACACATAAGCATCTGTACACACCAGAGTTTCCAAGTAAACATTTTTTTCTGAAATTATCGGGAAATTCAGGTAACGCCTGCGTTTAGTTACCGCGACCTTGCCTCCACCACCGCTGGTCGTTGAGTTCTTAGAAGAACTAGCAGTCCCACTGCAAAGAGTTTTGAGAAGAACTAACAGCGACGCCGCGGGTCAACGAGTTCTGAGAAGAACTAGCGGTAGACGCACTAACTGCCTGTTGATTTCCTGCTCCATCTCCGCACACAATGCTACGATCGAATACACTCGAAGTGCCATGCGCAAAATATTTTCCCGATTTTATTCGTTTAATTTGGTAGCTTTCCGACTACACTGACGATCCGTACGCAGTCAATAATTTTAGTTGGTGTCCGGTAGACAGAGGTGTCCGTAACTTAGACGAACGGATAAGAGAGGTTCGAGTGTATACTGACGAGATAGTTTTGACCACTTCAGAGCAAGCTTTGTAATGGTCCAAGCCAAGATGCGTAACTTATAGTAGCACACAACAATCGGGTAAAGCTATACTAACTCGGCCAAACTATGATGCAAAAACTACTAACAAAAACAAAGGGAAAAGCAAAAGCAAAAATATCTCCAGACTTAATTACATACACTGACTAAGGTCTATACACTATTCCCAGTTTGCTCAAGATCAGTACTCCGTCTCAAATTCAACCAATGATATAGAACAAAAGAACAAAGTACATTACAGAACATAAAACAAAACAAAATAAAAAGACACACAAAAGCAAGCAAGAACTATAACACAAAAACTGAGCACAAGTACACTGTACACATGTATAATGGATAAGACACAGTCATGGAGACTGAGCACATGTACACTGTAGCACATGTATAATGAATAAAACGTGTTATTATAATTGTGGAGAACCTGATGGAAAGTTGTAATTTACTACTACCGTCTAGCCAATACTTCTCTTTCAAACTCTATCTGTTCAGTTGATGTGGACTTCCTGACACAATAAGCTGTGTGGCACCTTAGAAAGAAAAAAGAGGAGCATACGAAAATTATCACTTCACTGTCGTAGCTCAGCCACAGAGTGCTTGTGTGTTAAGCAAGTGGTCCTGGGTTCAATTCCTGGTGACAGCCAAACATTTAAAAAAAAATTTGTATGGTTAAAAAAAAAAAAAAAAGTCGTGAAAGAGAGAATACATCCACAAAAATATTTGTAAAACAACACACAAAAATTAAACATCCCTTTAGTAAACAAATTTTAGTCTGTCACATGAAGTACAGCATTAAGACTTTAGTACTCTACAAAACACATAACACACACACATGTACACACACACACACACACACAGAGCAGTATGGTACACATTGAATAATAGCCGGATAATAAATATAGACATTACCATTTGATTAAACTCAGTATAATTCTCACACTAGAACAGTTAAAAACAATTTCACCTACAGTAAGTATTACTGTCTTATAAAGGAATGCTTTATTGCGTTTATATTTTTATTAATGCTCATCTACACAATCACATATAGGAACCACGATGTCAAACATTCAGTATGCAGATACGGCAGTTCTGGCATCTCAGTTTAATGCCAATGGCACAGACCTGGACTTCAAAGTAGTGAAGTGTGTGAACTGACAAAAAAAAAACAAACAACAACAACAACAAAACCGAGAAATATAAGGCTGGTAAACGACATGAATGGCTGCAGTCAAGTAACTATACGTGTGGTGTTGATGTGTGTATACAGGAGGACATATGAAATGGTATACAGTAGAATGTCAGTTAACTGAACAAAACAGAAAACGTATTATAATTATGTAATATAGTATTATGTATTCTTGTTTGTACATGCTATTATTAGATTTATGGTGTTCGGTTAACTGAAGTGTTTGGATAATGACATTCTATTGTGTTACACTGAATTATCAATCTTTTGGCAATCGCAGAATTAATTTCAGGTGCAAAGCCACACCTCAAGACCACAAGCAAAACATTTTTAAGTCACTGACTTAAAACACAAGTAGAGCTATTTTACTTGGAAATATACACCAGCACAGTAGGCATTGAATTTCCTCGTCAATTTTAGACAACGATTTTGTAGCGTCTCCTTTGGAGCACTTGCCACAAGTGGCTTCATTATGATCAGAGTTGCGATCTAGCATTCTTGTGTAAAATATACTAGTTCGCCATAATTAATACCACTGGTGCCACACCTAGTTTACTACCTATACGGCCATGACCGTAGGTCCCTCTGGCCCCATATAAGAACCAAGATAGCACAAGACAGATGGGGGAAATGAATCACATATGAACAAACAAACACACACACACACACACACACAATCCTCTATAACACTCAACTTCTTCCTTGCACCCAACTATCCCCAAATCAAATCTCAGGTCATATAGTATAATCCATTACACACAAATGGGCACATAAACTAGTGATGTGCTTGAGCACAAATGGCGAGCGAGCCTTAAACTACCCTATTGTTAAAATATTGATTTTAACAACTAACATTCAAACTACTAAAATAAAGTTGAGTTGTTAAATTATGCATATGCGGTAAAGGGGTTTCAATGCCATAGTAACCGCACCCCGCAACTGTTTGAATTGAAAAAGAAGCAACAAAATCAAGTCACGTTATTTAAACTTTTTCTTTGTGATATTCTTAATAGTAGTTGTAACGCACAATTCTTTCACACAACTGAACATACCTACGCAAGACTTACCTTCGTGGTTGGTCTAGTGGACAATGAATTTTTAAGTAAATACTGTTGAGTAGGGCTTATAACTGTGACAAATAGCGCATTAACTTACCACCGCCACTAACTAGAATAAAAATGGAGCTCCCATAAGTTTTTTGAGTTTTAACTGCACCCGCAACACAATTCAAAGTGGTAAACAATTCAATTTCTAAGGTGATACGGGTAATGATAGCTAAACCGGGGGATTCTGTTTAGTGAAGTTTGGGACGGGGTCGAACACAAAAATACGCGAGGGTCAAAGTACAAAATGACATACGTACGTCCACACATAATATATAAACAAACTCATATCCCCGATTTTCAATTGTGTTACCACTGTGAGTGTCTCACTCGCTACGCTCGCTCGCCAATTAGTATGTGTATGAGTGTGTGTGTGTGTGTGTGTGTGTGTGTGGTGGAAGGCAAGACTAGCAAGTACACTGATCTGCAGTCACTGCAGGGTTCAGGTCTTCTTAACTCTTTCACCACTTTAGACGCCACGTGGCATTTTGCATTTGGTCAGCGGTTCTCCTTATTAAAAAAAAAAAAAATTATCCAATATAACGATTACATTTTATGTTTATACGTTGCTCTGATGTAGTACTTCCTATAGTAATATAAAATCAAAATGATAGTACAGGTATTTAGTTGCTGTTTTTTTTACAATTAAAAAAAAAAAGGCTGCTGGAACGCTAATCGTTGAGTTGTCTGTCCTCCCAAAAATATTTAATAGTACAAGGTGGAGAAGCTCAGAATCTATCAAATAGAAGATTAATAAGCCATGTACTCTGTCTCAATCACATAGCAGCTCTGAGACTGTCAGAAATTGAATTTCAGTTAGTACGGTTGGCAACAGTAAGTCCAAATTTGTAGCTATTTGTTGTGTGGACTAATAGACTATTTTTTTGCATCATAGTAAACAGTTTTGTCTGTACCTGCTTTTAAAATATATCTCGTTGCTGAATGTCTGTGCAGAAAAAAAAAATTCTTACATTTTCATGTTACCGAACTGGTCGTCATAAACTTGGTGAAAGGGTTAAAGAATCTTACATTATCTGGAAATCATAGTCCATAGAAACACTTGACTCCAGCCCCCGGTAACAAATGACTAACTATCATGTGTACCATTACTTTTCTTCTTTCACTTATTTCATCACTGTAGCTATGTGTGTGCGTGTGTGAGACCAGGTGATTGTGCATGGCTATCATCAGGTCATTGACCAAATGATCCGGGAACTCTTCACCTTTCATTTGAATTTAATATGTGTGTGTGTGTGTGCGCACGTGTGTGTGTGTGTCCCCAGCCACACATACAAATGGTTTCAAAGGATTATTGATTATTCTGTTGGTAAATGAAGTGACAAGAGTTCTAAAAGTTTAAACGCCGGGGGACGACGACGGCGACTCCTGAACCATTGTTATTTTGCTGCAGGTGCAGAGGGCAGGTCCAGGATGAGTGGAGGACACTCAGCAGAGGAGCTGGCGGCGTTGGGTGCTCGCCTTCTCCAGCGAGGGAACTCGAGCCAGAGCAGCCATGGGGGAGGTACTGCGGAGCCCCCATCCCAGCAGTTGCTGGTACTACTGGGGGCAGGCCTGCCTGCCCTACCGAAGAGGCCTATGGAAAGAGTACAAGCGAACGAGTACGTCGAATTCATGGAGTTCCCGCCAGCTCGTGGAAAGGCCAAGCCGGTGAACCAGAACGTGGGCGGCCATATTGTGGTATTGCAAGCAGCAGAGCTGATGAACACGAGAAAAATCATACCAGACTTGGGAACATGGATGCAATGCTTTGCGATATATACGGCGATCATCCTGCAGGATCACCCAGAGAGGGCAGCAGAGTTGATGGCCTATCAGTCCATTATTGCTAAGGCCAGTAGCCGATACAAGTGGCCCTCTTGGGTAATATACGACTCAAGTTTTCAGCAGGAAATGTCAGGCATCACAGGGGCATCCTGGGCGAAGGTGGACCCAAGCATCTATTCCCTGTGTTTCACGGGACAGGCATCGGCAGCTGAAAACTGGTGTCCAAACTGCCACACAGTTGAGCACACTCAGCAGACCTGCCCCATAGGGCCAAGAAAGCGCCAGCGAACCTCAACGTGGAGTTCGACACCCCAGTCAGCAGGGAAATCCTCCGAAGTGTGCCGTCGGTACAACAGATTTGCAGGCGACTGCAAGTTCGGAAGGGAGTGCCGGTACAAGCACGCCTGCAGCGCCTGTGGTGATCCTCACCCGATCAGTAAATGTAAGGCAAGCAGCAAGTCACAAGCAGAGGCCACCCAGCCTGACGGACCCAAGAGAACGAAAACCAGAAAAACCGTAAAGCGATGAATTATCATGATGTTGTCATAACTGAGTATAGTGCATGTATTATAGTGTATTGGCATTAAAAAAAAAAAATAAAAAAAATTGGGGATGGGAGTTTAGAAGCATATGGGGAGTGATCTAGCATGCAAGGTTCGGCAGGCATAAGTACTAGTACATGGCGGCAGGAAAAGGGGGCCAGCAGTAATATCTGATTCCATCTTTCCTCTTCCATCCTATTCTCCTTCCCTCCTCTAGACACACTCACAAATACACCAAGCAACTGCTGGAACTAGAGACAAGGAAAAATGAGCTTGGTGAAGAGTCGTTACCACCTAAGCTGAAAGAAATTATCACCCCACTAGAGAGTGCTAAGTGGGCCCAGCTACTAGCAGGTTACCCTGACACAGAGTTCAAGAACTATGTGCTAAGAGGCCTGAAACACGGCTTCCGAATTGGTTTCAGTCGCCAGAGTCGAGAGCTGGGGAGTTGCCAGAAAAATCTCTCTTCAGTGCAAGAGAGACCAGAAGTGGTGACAAAGTACACTAAGGAAGAGCTGGCCAGGGGTCGTATACTGGAAGTGTCCGACAAAGAAGCCCAAGACCTACGGGTGCACTGCAGCCCATTTGGAGTAATTCCAAAGAAAAGCAACCCCAGCAAGTGGAGGCTGATAGTGGACCTCTCATCACCTGAGGGAAAACCAGCGAATGATGGCATCCCGAAGGAACTGTCGTCCCTCAGCTATGTATCAGTGGATGACGTGGTCCACCAAGTACTGAAGCTGGGACGAGGGGCTTACATCGCAAAAATGGATGTGAAGCAAGCTTACCGGAATGTCCCAGTCCACCTAACAGACTCACTGCTCTTAGGAATGCAGTGGGAAGACAAAGTGTACATTGACAGAACGTTGCCTTTTGGTTTGAGATCGGTCCCCTTGATATTCTCGGCACTGGCTGATGTGTTACAGTGGATTATGGAGCAGCAAGGGGTTAGCTGGGTGAGACACTACGTGGACAACTTTGTCACAGTGGGACCGCCTACGTCCCCGGCGTGTGGGTCATATTGCGGTAAGGAGTGGTTCATGGTTCCATGGACGACCATGTATATTCATCACCACATCACAGTGAAGGAACTGGCGCCCATAGTAGTCTCTGCTATAGTGTGGGGGAACTCATGGAGGGGAAAAACGGTACTGTCGAGGTGCGATAATGCTGCTGTAGTCGCTATCATCAACTCAGGGTCCTCAAAACAAAACAAAAATTAAAAAAAATAAAAAAATAAAAAAAATACCTTGTCCCTGTTTCTCTCGCACTACCCACAGGCAAACCAGGTGGCCACACACATTCCTGCGGAAGTTCTGGACGCCTAATGGTGCAAGAGCCAGATTGGACTGCCAAGAACTGGATAGCCAGGTGGAATTCTACCTGGACCACGCTCTAGCACCATCTACTATGAGGACATACTGTTCTGCAAAGAAACGTTATATTTTATTTTGTCACTCACATAACATACCACCTGTTCCAACCTCAGAACCTGTACTGTGTCGTTTTGTTACACATTTGGCCAATAGCTCGTTAAAACAAATGTCTATTAAGTGTTACTTAGCAGCGGTCCACCATCTCCAGATAGAGCTAGGCCAGGGTGATCCTGACATGACATGCATGGCAAAGCTGGAGTTGGTCACTAAAGGGGTGAAGAGTTGGAGTGTGAAAAAGTAGCACCATAGGGTGCTAATTGGTATTTAGCTCCCACTCATACCTTAGCATAATTAAAAGGGAAAATACCTCCTGCCCTCGCCTCCAAACAAATCCACTAATATGAGACAGTTCATGAATTACGTTTAATCCATAAAGGTATTTAAATGCCATAGTAATCACTCTCCGCAACTGTTTGAATTGAAAAAAAAAAACAACAACAACAAACAACAGCCAAACAATACATGTTATTTATACCTTCGATATTCTTTAGCTAAGTAAGAAGCTGTAACTCACAATACTTTCACACAACTGGACTTACCTACACAATACTAACCTACGTGGTTAGTCTAGTGGACAATACATTTTCAAGTAAATACTGTTGTGTACAGCTTATAAACATGACAGAGAGCACACTGAATTACCAATCACCTCTAGTTGTATTGAAGTCCAGGAGTCAATCACGTGTACACCAGTGGAGTAGTCACTGCACTATTACACCTGCCACTTCACACTCCTACATTGAAAGTGTATGTCTCGAAGTAAAACTAGCTCAACATAATTCAAGATTCTCGGATTAGAGTTTTCGTGCTTGTAACACATGTAGACATTTTTTTAAACTATCACAAAACTCTATGAAAAATTGGGGCAAATGTCTCCACGAAAGTCAAACTAATATCTGGGATGTGTGTGTGTGTGTATGTGTGTGTGTGTGTACGTGTGTGTGTGTGTGCATATGTGGATGATGGGGGGAGGCAAAGTACTTCCCTGTCTAGCTCAAGTGCAGTGGAGCCTCCCTATTCCAAATAATCTTCCATGCCATGGACACTGAAAAACCACAAAAAGTTTATCAATTGATGAAATCACGAAGAAAGCATTTAGCCACAAAAGATATGATTACTGCTCAGTGTCATAATTGAGCAGAACAGTAGATAATACAAGCTAAGCATCCCCAATGCACTTGCCACAGTCTGCCTTACGCTGCTCATATGGAAAGAAGTTTATTAAAAATGACGCTAATTAAATTAGACAAAGAATTAGGTTAGCCATTGTACATTGCTTTAAATTCACCAGAACAGTTATCTAATGATGACTAATTGACACTTGGAAATTTTTTTTTCATATCTCAATGTATTCTATTGCTTTTTCTTGTAAATATTGAGTACAATTAATTTTAGGACGTCTTTAATCCCTGAGGGGGGAGAAGGGCGGCAAACTAGATTCAAGGAGATGTACAACCCCCCCACCCTGAAATAAACCCTGGTTTTACACAAGATAGAACAATACCATATAACCAGCCACCAGTACTGCGGCTTCAAACCATGAAGGCTGAAACATCATCCCTAAAGTTAGTACAGCTAGCAAAAGTCATAGAGAGAATCATTCCTGGCATCACCTGATCAAATGCAGAGTAGAGAATGAAGTTAAATGTATGCAAACACACACACACAAAGCTCAACTGTGGTAATTATATATGCAATAATTAGCAGCGAGCGAGACACTATCAGGGACAACACAAAAAATCAGGGATATATTATTATATGCTTGGATGTATGTATGTAACTTTTGTACTTTGACTCTCACATTTTTTGTGTTCACTCGTTACCTTGGTTAACAACGCGCTGTTCATCATCACTGTTCATACTTGAAAATTCATTGCCCAAGCTACCAAGAGACTACACTGTAAATCTTGTGTTGGTATATCCAGTGAACGCGTAAATTGCCGTGAGTGGTCTCGTACGCTAATTTAAAAAAGTTGAACAAATTGTGCATGATGATTTTATATTTAAAATGAACTTTACCCTTTCACCTTATATGTCAATTTTTTTACTGAAGCACATCACAAGTACAATGCTTTTCACCTAGGACTGTGTATATGAGTGGGTGTGTATGATTGTGTGCCTGCGTACTTGAGCTACAGCAGAAGGAAGGGCGTGTATGGTCAGTGAAACTACACCACCTCTTCACTACCATACAAAAAACATTGTGTACTGGCTATAAAATGTACAGATAAGCTTTAAATAAGCACAAGAAACAAAACAAAAACAAAACAAATGAAGCACCAAAGGTGCGAACCCTCAGCGCTATTAAACACTACGTAGCTATTACAATGTAATCTCCTTCAAAAAGAACAAGCAATCTGTTAGCTATTTTAATGAGGCATCAATATAGCTCAAGCAATGAAAACAGTACATGGAAATGCTGTCTTCATAAGAGAAGCTAAACTAGCCAGAAACACTCACTGTTATAGTTTTCAACGTGAAACTTCACTTCATTCAACTCCATTGGTTAACTTCCCTGAGCATAAAGCGAATTACACTGCGGGCTGCAAGAAATTATTTGCTCAAGTGATTATGCCGTGACACTAGGGGGCGTTACCCAGCTGGTACCAACGCACAGCTGAAAGCTTCACATTTTATCAACAATTAGCCCCAAATTAAAAAAAGTAGCACAATAAAAGGTCCTAAATCTTCTCTCTGAATAAGTTCATACCTAAATCAACGGTTAATTGTCAGTAATCTCCAAAATCAGAGCGTGACAGACAGACTGACAGGGCAATTACTACAACCCTCTCGCGAACTGTCTACCAGTCCCAAATCCACATCGTGACTTATAAGACTTGCAACTACCTCTATGAGGTCATAAGACTTGCATTTGGTAACGGTCATCAAAACTATACTGTATTATGCCAAGTTGCTTATGGCCTTAGTGGTCGTCATGGCTCCTATGACTCTTATTCTATGAACTGCATGTGAAAAATGGCCATTGTTCTTCCCATCACTGCACATCTGAATACTGGAAGCCAATATATTTGGCCAACGGAAGGAAATTCTTGTTCCCTATTCTCACAACATCAGCTGAAAAATGCACAAATGCTTCATAGTGACATTAGAACATACTCTTACTTCAGAAAAAGCATATGATGACTAAGCTATAAGGGTGTCATACAGGATTCTGCGCTGGGGGTGGTGTACTTAGCCAATCTCATTTTGGAAACCCACACTGCTTTGATCCACATGCCTATGTGAAAGTGTATATACCTAACACTGATCTGTGTTTTGTCACATAATTCAAGCTTATAGCTATTGTAGCTACTTACTAAATTAAAATTCTAGGGGAACTAAGGCTTGAAGGAGATGGTGGATTTCAGGGTGCCCCTACCACCTCGGCACGAAACCTGGTTATACAAGCTAATGACACTGTGCTTCCGAAGCTGTGATATTAGCACTTGTGCGCTTAGAGAAACTGACCAATTTATTGACATTGCCTTTACATAATAAAAATGGGATAATCACGTAATAAACTGTTTAAACCATAATCAAGCAATTGACAATCTGAAAAAGTCCTTCAACAACAGCTCGATGAAGAATAAGCAGATAAGTAAAATGATTTCACTGAAGTTTATCAGAATTGCATGAACTAGAATGACAGGAATTCATACACGATTTTTACTGGGGGGGAGGGGAGGGGGGGAGAGATAAGAGAGATTTGTAGAAAGTGGTGAAGTCATGATCATAAAAACTTGGACAAACTACTACTACTACAAATTCCTACAATTTTTTTTACACACTGCACACATAACACACACACTGCACATATAACACATGCACACATAACACTGCCACTCAAACTTACAAGTTTATTACAGGAGGGCACAACCAGAACAGAATATAGACATTGCAGCAGCAGGACTGTTTCACTATCGATCTCTAGATATTCCAACTAGTTAGCCACCATGTTCCTGACGTACACTTCGCCATAACTTTACCTAATTAACAGACAAGTCCTGATGTAACAATTTCATTAAAGCATGTTCCTATAACTAATGAAAAATACAACTTCCTATTTGCTAATACATCCTCACACACTCGCACAATAACACAAATGATTATAGGTAAACGACAGGCATCAGATAATAATACAGCAATCCTTCACATTAGAGTCATGTGCATTAGTGCCCTAACTTTAGGGGAACTTTATGCTCCACTAATACCACACTCTATATTATCTGATATGGTCAGCATAAAAGCTGCTATCCACCGCTGGGTGTCTGTGGAGTCCTTACAGCCTATGCCAACATCAGAAACTGCTATCCACCACTAGGTGTCTGTGGGATGTTCATGCACTCTCACAAACATCCAACAAACTGCAATACACCACCAATGCATAAGTTTGTCACTCACTAGAGCGTCATAGCTTAGCAAGTTGATATGTGAACATGTGAAGCTACTGATGTGGTTGACCAATGACCACAACTACACTGACAGGCAACTATGAAAATAACTGCTAAGAGTCATGTTTCATACACCATAGCCCCATCATACATGGAAGTCCCAAATATGCCTAGATCACACAGCAAAAACCAACAAATTCTAATTCTCCAGCACCATTTCAATTACATGGCAAAATCAAGGAATTATTAACTCTAGGATGAATGGAATTACTATTTATTGCGTGACAGAAAAGTAATTTCCCAACCCTTGCTTCTTTAGTACTGCTTGTCAGCTTGAAGCACTCATAATTTTGATCAGGAACTAAAAGTTGAAGAGTTGCAGTATTTTTTTCCCTTTTAGCTAAATGTTCAAATGCATTTGGAGTTACCGACAAGCCTAGCTAATAGAAGGGGGTCCTGACCAACATAGTCAACCCAAATGAAAAGAACACAATTAATAAAATGAAAGTAAAAAGAAACTAAGCTCTCCCTATATCTCCACCTGTAACTTACTAGCCACGGCTACAGACGAGATGCCAGACTTCTAGGCGAGCGTGAGGCAACTCTTCCTCCAGGAAGATTTATTGAATAGATCTGCGCGCAAAACCATTGACAAAATAATTTGCAATTCGCGAACAAAACTATTCGCCCCCTACGCTAAAAAAATACCTGTCAAAAATGTATAAAACCGGCCAAATTGGTGTCCCCTGTATAAGTTTCCTATGATATTTTCACCTCTATTGTGAAACTTAAGTTTAGTTAAACTTATAACATTTACAAAAAGTAAACTGCTTGAAAGGGGTGTGATAAATGTACCAATTCAATGATTAAATAAAAACACTGTCACAAACAGCAGAAACATAGCCACTATCTGTCTCTTCTAAACAATCAGCATGGCTCCACACAGCGCAGTCTTCATTACTACATTGAATCCATTCATAAGTTTCGACGTAACACACAGAAAAAACATCTTCATTGGACTTTGTACTGGTCTCAATCATTCGCTTTCTTTTAGGATATGTCTTCACAGACCTTGAGGACTCTCCCGGTAGCTTCCTTTTCCTTACAAATGAAGACGGCATTACAAACTCCTCTGGACTGTTATTCCCCTTCATTTTACTCTGTTTTTCAGTTATTTTCTTTGCTTTTTCTTTTTTCTTGGCTTCTCTCTCTGCCAACTTTTTTTTCTTCTCCTCTTCCCGACTCTATCTTTTCTCCTCTCGTTCTCTCTTCCTTCTAGCCTTTTCTTCTTCGTCTTCTTTCTTCTTACGTTCTTTTTCCTCCAAAAGCTGACGGGACTCGGCACTGGTTAAAACACAAGCAGATTTGGTGGATGCTTTTACTCTTGTTTGTCTGATGGGAGTTGGGGGCACAAGAAATTCTGTAACTGGTGAAGACTGAGAACCACTAGAGGTAGATACTGCTACAGGTGAGGATTGAGGAAGATTGGAGGTAGACGGTGTTACGGTTTGAGCAAGATTGGAGGTAGATGGTGTTACAGTTTGAGCAAGATTGGAGGTAGACGGTGTTACGGTTTGAGCAAGATTGGAGGTAGATGGTGTTACAGTTTGAGCAAGATTGGATGCTGATGGCTTTACTGGTGAAAATTGAGATCGACTAGACGTTGATGCAGGACTACCCAGGAGACCTGACACAATAATAAACAAACAAATAAATAAAGAAAAGAAGTACTACAGCACATATTAAAAAAAGTACTCTGGAATTAAGTCATGATATCAAGTACTATCATAATGCAACTTTAATGACTATTAATAAATCTGACATCATACTAGTGTGTGTGTGTGTGTGTGTGTAAGTGTGTGTGTGTAAGTGTGTGTGTGTGTATATGTGTGTGTGTGTGTGTGTGTGTATGTGTGTGTGTGTGTGTGTGTGTGTGTGTGTGTGTGGTGTAGTGGTTGTGTCCTTGGTTAGCCCCTCTCTAGCAATTTCCATCTAATTTTCCATCTGCCTCCCACCAGTCAACCCAGCTGTGATTGGGTACCTGGCATTTGCTGGGGTGCAAATTCAAGGCCTTTTCTCATGAAACAGCAATGGTCCAGATGGGACTTCAGGTGCCCACACCACTTGCTGTGCGGTAAGGCCTGTTCTCCTACTCTCAATGGGCTTACAACAACATATGACCTAAGCACTTGACCCCTGACTCCTGTCACTCACCAGCGTCAGTTTCCTCCACCTCTATGCCTATGGCCCGTGTGAATGGACATCCACTTCTCCATTCCTTCCTCTCCAACAGCAGCCAGAGGATAGAACCAACAAACCCATACAGAGTTCTGAGTAGTGAGAGTTCTACACAGATACACAAATAAGAAAGAAAAACAAACAAACTATTTTGTGTTACTCAGTAAATTAAAATCAATAAAATTAATTAACCAGTTTTAGAATATCAAACTGCATGTGTGTGCATGTATGTTGATATGTATACATGTATGCATATGTGTATGTTTATGTGTATGTATATATGTGTGTGTATAGATGTCATATGCTAAATATTGGGCATGTCTGTTTATCTTCTATCCACCCTTTACCTTATACAAAGCCAGTGTGCACTTTCCTTCCACAGGCCCTCTAGTCCGCACAAACCAACTTCCAATAATTCTGCAGCAAATAAAGCCATCATTACACAAGGAAGCAATAATGAACACGCCTACCTTCATGCTAACAGAGTAGCCGCCATCTTGAGGGAAGGGTCCTTTGTAGAGACAGCCTCTCTTGGACAATGGAGTCTCTCTACTCTTGTCTCTCTGCATGTGCACAAAATAATCTCCAGTGAGTGGACTAGTTAGAAACTTTGACTAGTGCAACTAATTCTCCCAACATGAACACAACAGAGCACACCAGCTGGAGGCTGCAACTAGCCAACACCTAGCACTTTATCACACACACACACACACACACACACCACCCATTCCTCATTGCCCGTCTTGCAACCCCTTTCCTCATTCAGCTGGCCCGTCCTCCATCTAAATAACTAGTGATGTGCTTGAGCACAAATGGCGAGCGAGCCTAAAACTACAATAATTATATGATTGATTTTAACTTCTAACACTCAAAGCTACTAAAATAATGTCGAGTTTTTAAATTACGTTTAATCCATAAAGGTATTTAAATGCCATAGTAACCACTAAAATAATGTCGAGTTTTTAAATTACGTTTAATCACATGTTTGAATTGAAAAAACAACAACAACAAACAACAGCCAAACAATACATGTTATTTAAACCTTCGATATTCTTTAGCTAAGTAGAAGCTGTAACTCACAATACTTTCACACAACTGGACTTACCTACACAATACTAACCTTCGTGGTTAGTCTAGTGGACAATACATTTTCAAGTAAATACTGTTGCGTATGGTTTATAAACATGACAGAGAGCACACTGAATTATCACTGCCACTAACCCAAATAGAAATGGACTCCGGTAGGTTTTCAAGTTTTAACTGCACCCGCAAGAGAATTCAAAATAATGAACAATTCAATTTCTACGGTGATAGGGATAATGATCGATAAACCGGAAGATTCTGTTTAGTGAAGTTTGGGATGGGGTGGATCACCAAGCAAACACAAAAATACATGAAGGTCAAAGTATAAATGACATACGTACATCCCCACATATACACAAACAAATATCCCCAATTTTCAATTGAGTTACCCCTGATAGTGTCTCATTCGCTACGCTCGCTCGCCAATTATTTCATCTCTAGCGCCAATCCCAACTATCCCCTCCACCTCTCTCACTCTCCACATGCTCCACCTACCCTCACATATTCTAAATTTCCCTCACGCACATGCACACACACTTACACACAGAAGTTGTAATTTAATGAACCAGTGCCATTACTTGTCAAATTAACCAAACCCCTAAAAACTGACCACACCCACTCATACATAGACCACACCCACCTCTTTCCATGTCGCAACTCACTGGAGCAGGTGGGTGTAACTGGTTGTGGACTGGTTGAAGCTGTGGTCCACTTTGTGCCAGCGACCACAGTAGAACTTGAGACACTGGAGGATGGAGAAGAAACCAGAGGAGGGAGAAAGAAGAAATTAAAATGAAATTAAAATGAACTACATATACATGTATATTTGTACCTCATAGGACACGTGGTGAAAATCATTGTCTTGATGTATGGAGACCATGATTAGTTCATCCACTGCACTCATCAATCACATGACCCCACTCATCAATCACATGACACCACTCATCAATCACATGACCACACCCACCGTGACGTCCTGCTGTGGAAACAAGTTCAGGTACTTCTCGTGCTCCAAGTCCTTGCGTCTGGTAATGAGTTGCCCCTCATAGTCCAGGGGGTCCACCACGCGCAGCTTGGGATGGTTCTGAACACAATTACACAAGAATGATCAAAACATGGCCACAATATAGTAAAGAATGCACACACGTAAAATAAACAAAACCAAACAACAACAACAACAACAAACTGATATATCTTTATATATATATTCTTATTTCTATTGTGGTCACTGATGTGACTATATCATGCACACACAAACACACACATTTACAGAAACATGTACACACATACATACAGTACAACCATCCGCCCACACATACATATGTAGCCTAGGGTAAACTCCATTAAACGTCTAGCTTTGTCATTAATTATCCATAACTATTCCTGGGAGGCCCCACCTACTTGCCCCACCCACTTAATGAGTTGGCAGCAGAGGATTAGTTTTAATTTAAATCACACTAGTGATGTGCTTGAGCACAAAATGGCGAGCGAGCCTAAAGACTATACTATTTTTATATGAATGATTTTGACTTCTAACACTGAAGCTACTGAAAATAAGGTCCAGTTTTTAAATTTCGCATACAAGGTAAAGGGATTTCAGTGCCATAGTTACAAACTCTCTGCAACTGCTTGAATTGGAGGAAAAAAACAACAACAAAACAATACACGTTATTTAAACGTTTTCTTTGTGATATTCTTTAGCTAAGTAGTGGTTGTAACACACAATATTTTGACACAACTGGACATGCACCTACACAGACTTACCTTTGCGGTAGTCTAGTGGACAATGTATTTTCAAGTAAATACTGTTGCGCACGGCTTATAACCATGACAAAGAGCGCATTGACTTACCACCGCCACTAACTCGAAAATGGAAGTCCCTTAAGTTTTCAAGTTTTAACTGCACCCGCAAAAGAATTCAAAACGGTAAACAATTCAATTTCTAGGGTGATACGGGTACTGATCGATAAACCAGAGGATTCTGTTTAGTGCAATTTGGGACGGGGTCGAACACATAACTAACACAAAAACGCGAGGGTCAAAGTACAAAATGACATACGTACGTCCAAACATATATACAAATAAATAAACATCCCCGATTTTTTCATTTTTACCCCTGTAAGTGTCTCGCTCGCTACGCTCGCTCGCCAATTATTATACTCACACACACACATACCAGAATCACGTGATGAGCACAAAAATAAAATTAAAGGTTAAATAAATTTAATGTCAATTAGAACTAATTAATAGACAATAAATAGACTTCGCTCACACTCACAAACCTATGAACCCACACACATACATACACACACACATACACACAACATACCTACTATCCTCCCCTCCCCACACATACCGAAACACACCAATCCATACACATACACACACCGAAACAAACACACACACACACCAAAACAAACACACACACACACACACACAACACACCTACCATCCACCCTCCCCCCCCCCCCCCCCCACACACACACAGAAACACACCTATCCATACACATACACACATCGATACAAGCACACTGCACCAAACATCCTATTAAAGGGTGGGCATTAAAACAACAATTGAAAACCACTACATGTGTAGCAGACCCTATAATGATATTCATAGCACACTCAGTCTCACTTGGGGAAGTCCAGTATCAATAGGGCATGGAGATGAAGTCCTCCATATTGTACCAGTCATGTGACTACAAACACAATATACTAGCATGACTATTCAACTACAAGAAGGAGTTACCTGCAGTGAAAGTTACAAATTTATAAATTTCAATATTTTGATGAGACTTTTCTATTGTCCAAAATGAAAGGGGGCAACTGACAACATTCCTGGACAACACTCACAGGTACAGTGTAACATCCCATTTATACAGTGTGTCCTTACACACACACACACACACACACACGCACATGAACACTCTGAAATGTCATATTTATATCCACTCACAGGGGTTCATTTAGGGGGGCACTCGCCCCCCTTGAGAGGTACCAAATAAAATTTTGTATGCAAACCAGTATCATAGCCTTGGAAAATAAAAAAAAGGTGATTGATTACTAATGTATGAATCATATTAGGTTTATTGCTGCACTTGTGTACTGTCTTGTTTTAATGCATGCTAAACAATAATTCTTCTTTTTCTTCTGTTCCATACATCGACTATTTCATCAGATGTTTGTTAGTCAAATTGTTTGCTGACTCAATGGCAATTTTCATTAAATAGGAGAGATTTTTGTCATTGAGGGTGCTCCGTAAATGGGTCTTTATAAGTTTCATCTGAGAGAAACTACGCTCTACAGAGGCAGTAGTAACTGGGATCGACAGACTTACAGAAGCAAGCGCAACAGTTGGCGATATGTCTTCCACTCCATGACTACGTCTGACGTAACCATTGCCTCTCTGTTGGCTAACTCTCCAGTTAATGTCTCAGCAGGTCTCGTCACTCCATAATGTGACAACAGTGTAGCAATAGCCTGTTCACCATATTGATTCATAGCTGGTGTGTCTTTAACTTTTGTGGATAAAAAATACTGAAGGCTGACACAATTTCACTAGAAGAACTAAAGCGACACGAGATATTGTCTTTCAGTTGAGCTACAAACGGCTTTGCCACAGTCTTCTGGAAACTCACAATACTCAGCATTGTAACTTTGATCCCTGTAGCTTCCTCCAGCTTAGAAGTCTCATCCAGCAGGTCTAGTACCCAATTTGCTGAAGGCAATTCTGTATCATTCAGTGTGTGAAGAGTGGCTTCAACAAGACTTGATATCACTGATAAGTCCAGGTGCTCAGTTTGCAAGGTCCTACTAAGTTTAGCAACTTGTGGGAGAACATGGTCTAGCATGTAAACAGCAGCTATTGTGGACTGCTTACTGAGTGTTTTGCATAGACCTAGTGCTACTGGATCATGGCTGTCCTCGTAAATGCTATTTAAGCAAGTAACTATTGCTTCATAACTCATTCTGACCGCTCGCACACATTTCTCATGGGCTAACCATCGTGTATCTGAAGGCTTTTTAATTCTGGAAGTTGAAGGACTTGTTGGATCATCTTGAGAGACTCTGCCCTTTTAGGAGAGTTGTGGAAGAACTTCCAGAGAGTTGTTAGGGTAACATATACATGGTTGATACCCTCTGTGGAATTAGCAGCCTGGACACATGCTGACTGAAGGAGATGGCAATGGCAATGTACATACAAAGCATGAGGAGCAACTTTCTTAATTCTAGCCTGGACTCTGGTTTTCTTTCCAGAAAATGTGCTAGCCCGTCAAAACCCATGCCCACAATATTGTTTACTTGAAGTCCTTTGTCCTACAGGAATTCAACTAGAGCAGAGTAGATGCTCTCAGCACTGGCCTGCTTCAAATAAACTATCTCCATAAAGTGCTCTTCTGAATGACCACTCTCCTCCCAACGACAAAACACTGACAACTCTTCCATAGTTGCAATATCTGTACACTCATCCGCCATGATACTGAAAAAAAAGAAGCTTTGCGAAGACATTCTAGTAGAGCCTCCTGAACCCAGGTTCCTATGGCCTCAATAAACTCTACTACAGCAACATGGGACGTATACACGGCATTTCTCCCTCATTTCTCCTGACCACCACACTGTACCACCAAATCAATAAGCTTCTCAAAATTTGTGATGTGAGGGATGTGTTGAAGAGCCAGAAAATGTGCACAGCGAATGAAGGATTTGATGGCTAATCGGTTTCGTATTCGGTCTTGATCTGCTGTATTTGGAGTTGTTGAACTACAGATCCTGTCACTTGTGATCTCTGATAAGCTAAAGCATCTTCCCTGGCCTGGCTATGCACTTGAGTTTGTGCATGAGCCTTCATTTTTTTCTACTGCTTTTTTCCAGTTTGTGAATGGTCTCGTCATCCAAACACCCCCTGTACGTTCAAGAGGTCTACCAAATTTCTTGCATAATTTACAGAATGCTCCATTTGAGTCAGCATCTACTCCAACCAAGTAAATTCCTTCTCCCACCTTTTTTGGTACTTCCTCTTATCACTACTAGTTCCTTCCAATTCCTTGCTGGGTCCAGCATCTCCAGTGCTAGAGCTACAAATTCTCTTTGCTTGAGGAACATTGCCTTCTTCACAGCTGCTATGTGAAGGTTGCTCCTTGCTAGATAGCTTACTAGTGTATCCAGAAATATCATCACACACATACACACATTCCTCCTAAAATATTATCACACACATGAAGCTCCCCATCCCAAAATATTGGGTGTACCAGTCACGTGACTACAAACACAATATACTAGCATGACTATTCAACTACAAGAAGGAGTTACCTGCAGTGAAAGTTACAACTTTTTAAACATTTCAATATTTTGATGAGACATCCCATGAGACATTTCTATTGTCCCATGGGACAACTGACGCTGTGACTGGACCACACTCACTACTCATGCAAACACACACACTGTCTACATATTGAGTGGTCACATATTCACACACATACATACAACTACACTCTGTGCCCCTGTCATCCCATTCACTAATTACCTTTGCATTCCAGTATCTTCAGCTCCTGTGGAGAGACTCTTCAGTGTTGCTGGAATATTGGCCACATGTGAAGGATGCTGTATAAGTCATAAGTTGCTGGAAGAACTCATCTCTATCAAATATAACCAGTTCATATTAAAACAAACACTTTTACAATGAACTACACCTTACCAACATATAAGTATTGTTGTAATAATTGTGTCATTATACCAATCAATAATATTATACACAATCTTAACTACTAAGGTTGGAACTTAATTGTTGCCCACACACAAACACACTCCATACTGGAATAGAAGTACAATAGAACTTCAGTTATAATACATTTCCTATGGTGATCAGTAATAATAATATGGTGTTCATTTCCTATGGTGTTCAGTTATAATACATTTCCTATGGTGTTCAGTTGTAATACATTTCCTATGGTGTTCAGTTATAATACATTTCCTATGGTGTTCAGTTATAATACATTTCCTATGGTGTTCAGTTATAATACATTTCCTATGGTGTTCAGTTATAATACATTTCCTATGGTGTTCAGTTATAATACATTTCCTATGGTGTTCAGTTATAATACATTTCCTATGGTGTTCAGTTATAATACATTCCCTATGGTGCTCAGTTATAATACATTTCCTATGGTGTTCAGTTATAATACATTTCCTATGGTGTTCAGTTATAATACATTTCCTATGGTGTTCAGTTATAATACATTTCCTATGGTGTTCAGTTATAATACATTTCCTATGGTGTTCAGTTTCCAACCTGAACCAAACTTCACAAAACGGAATCCTTAGTAGCTTGAGTGTTAGAAGTTACAAATAGTGTAGTTTTAGGCTCGCTCGCCATTTGTGCTCAAGCACATCACTAGTTATACCAACGCACACACACTTCTATAAATACTCATAATACACACTAGGTCTCTTACTCTTTGTGATATATAAAGACATTTTAAATATAAATATATTGTGCTAAAGCATTTCTTAATTGCTAAACTTAGCACACCAAGTGCCACAAGGCAAGCGTCATCACATTCAGTAGAAGGCGATAAGGAAACCAAGGTTTTTTAAAAGGACAAGAGATACTGAAAGAGCAAAGAAGCAAGAGAAATAGACAAAGGAAGAGAAGGGAATTTATGTGCTGACGAGAAGAATAAGAAAAACTGAGATGGCGCAGCAAAAAAAGAGAGCAAGAGAGGGAAACCATGGATAAAAATACTTTATGCTACTGCATTACTAACTTGCAAAAGTTAGTGCATCAAGTGCCACAGTGTGGCAAGGTGCTTGCTAGTTTATAATATCATTACTACTACTAGAAGTTACTAGTACCAACAGTATATTACAATTTATTTTCAGCCTTCTTTACATTGGTTAGCATAAACTCACAACTATGACAAAGAAGAGTATTTCTATCTTGCAGGGCAGTTGAATATGTACATCCCATAGTAGATCGACTTCTTCAAACGGCTGTAGCACTGGATGCAGCCAAAACCTTGAAGTTTTTTCCTTCTCTCCCAAGCACCTCCACACGCACCAGCAGCAACACGATCCTTTCCTTATTAGCTACTTATGCAGCGCGCGATTAGGAAAACGGTCCCCCTCTTGTATACTACGTACTTGGTGGGCGAATCCAGTATTTTGGGTGGGGTCCAGTCCGGATATTTAAAATAGGAATCCATGTAGCCTTCCATTCTTGAAGACGGCGGCAGGAAAAGATTATTCATGGCGGAAGGTCAGCCTCAACTTCGTAAGGAGGTGAGCACCCGTAGCTACTGAGTTGGGTTTTCTAGAAGTATTGGCTAGTTACCAAATTATGGTTTGTTCACTAAAACCAGTTTTGTCTACCAGATCAGTATTGTCTGATAGCAAGATTCAGTGTTTGCTAATTTATTAGATCAAGTATTTATGTAGTTGCTGAATTCATTAGGGGTGTAACTGAACACCTCGTTTTTTTACAGTGTAGATTAATTTAACACAGGAAAAAAATACTTTTCTTTATTGTATGTTTGAGTGTGTTTTTCTATTTCAGTAATGTTGCTAACTAACCATTTTTAATATCACATTATGTTTATCTATCTAAGCATTGTGTAAGAAAGTGTGTGTTTGTGTGTTTGTATGTTATAGGGTTAGTATGGTTAGTATGCATGTCCATTTCTCTATATGTGTTTATCTACAGTTTACAAAGTTTATATTTATATTTATATGGCATATTCATTGCTTATATAGGAATCAATGTGTTTGTGTTAGTTTTAAAATGTATTTGTTTATCAAATCTGAAGTTTGTGTGTTTATATGCATAAGTCTCTTGTAAAAGTAATTAATGCTTTTTGTTTGTTTGTTTGCTTGTAATTTAAATATATATTTTTATTTATTTGTATATAGAGAGATCTCCATCCTCAAGCCTCACTTCACTGGGAACACTGCCATACCTTGAGTAAGGATGTCCGGGCTACACAATGTGCAGTACTACAAAATACAGTAATACTACTGGATGGTAATGGCAGACTTCACATCTCTACTGACCTTCACTCATGGACTACTATGCGTGCACCATATTACGACTCGTCCCTAACTACCTACCAGTCTAAGTTCGTATTGGTTGGTGGATATCATCGCTCCACTCTAGAACTCACTAACTCTCTGTTGACTAGTACTACTGGTCTAGACTGGAAGCCATCGCTACGTGCCATGCCTACTCGTCGCCACGAAGCATCATCAGTTAGTGGAGGATCACCAGAGGTCCTGGTCGTGGCTGGTGGGAGTGGCTCACTTGAAAACATACGCTGGTTGGATGTAGTGGAAGTTCTACTCAACGACCATTGGGCTACAGCAGACTCACTTCCTTCTTCATGCATTGACATGCAATCAACATTCCATGAAGGCAACTTCTACTTCACAGGAGGAGTTGGCAAGAAAGAGATTCTATTTATATGCACTTTAGAGTCTCTCATAGCACCTGCTAGTAATGGCAGGACAACTCCACTAACAATATGGAGGACAGTAACCACATCTACTGACACCAGAGCTATCACCTCATCCTTATCGAATCTAATCAGCATGGATAAATATTCTACAGTTAGAATTTATTTCAACAAGACAGAGAAGTGGATTGAGACTACTAGTGAGGGAGATGGACCAGGTCAGAAGAATAATAGTGGATACATAGCTACTGCAGTCTTGTCTACTGGACAGTTACTGGTTGCTGTTAGAGATGGAGTGTATAAAGTAACTCTGTCAGGTTAGTGTATGCAAATAGCAGCTTCTCTCTAGAAGACAGTATGATATGTAATTATTAGCTGAGAATGTCTGAGCTAAATTGCAGCTGGTGCACTGGCAGCTGCTTCTACTGGCTTAGCTCCAGGCTATAAAACCAGCTGCCCATACTCCTATTGCTGGAGCTAGCTGAGGGTAGAAGCATAGAAGTGTGTGGGATATTGTAGAGTAAAAGCTGTGTGACTATAATACTGTAATTATAGGGCCACTGTAAACTCACAGCTTTAGGAGCAACAATCAAGTGCTGCTTTATGTCACTACAAAAGGCACCAATGCACAGGAGTGTGTGAGCTATTAGTCCAGTGTGAATAATAAAAGTTGTGTCAAAAGTTATTGGTGCATATGCAATAGGAGAGTTACATAGTTTAAGAATGAGGACATTTTCTTTGGAAACCACTTCATTTGAGCAAGAAATCCCAGTGTCTGTATCAAGTTTTGTGTTCATTGAAGTAGTTCTATTTACTATTAGTTCTCCAAAAAATGGACTTATTTTTTATTATATGTGATAGATGACTACAAGTATGAAGAAGCATACAAACACTTCATTGTTTCCAAGGAGGTTCTGGAGCTTCTGTCTTTAAAGCTTATGTTTCTTGGTCCACCACGACAAGGCAAGACTACAACTCGCCGTCGTGTTACAAAAGAGATCATAGATCTTATGTCAGCCAAAGAAGAGGAACAGATTCATGGCAGCACAGGCACAGTGGAGTGTTGTTCTAATATGCTAGTCCAAGGCACGTCTGATACAACTACAGCAGATAAGGGAACAAACTGGACCATTGTACAGAATCTCACTGAGGAAGCATCTCTACTCCTTCATAGTCTTAGAAAAGGTCTGGAGACTAAATTCACTTCTGAGACTGCAGCTCGTCCCCATGGAGATATTGCAATGACGGCAGAGGTCAGTCAGGCTAGCAGTACAGCGCAGTCTCACCTTGTGGAAAAACCACCACAACCAACATTGAAGCAGTCCAGACAAAAGAACTCCTCACCTCGCTCACCAACACATGTCCAATTAGCTGACGAGGTGGTAACATCACAAGATTATTCTGAAATAGCTGCCATATACGAGAGAGTGTCAAGGCAACCACAGTTTGCAGAAATTATGAAGCATTCTTTCAAAGCTTTCTTGAGAATGGAGGACACTGGAGGGCAGCCTGAGCTGATGGACATGCTACCAGCACTCACCACAGGACCTGGCCTCTACTTGCTGTTCTTTAGCTACAAGTTCAAGTTAGACGAGGAGTATCGAGTCTTTTATCAGAGAGCTTCAGGAGAGACAACTGCACCAGAGAACTCTGAGTTTACTCTGCAAGAGATGCTTTTGCGTACCCTTGCCAGTGTATCTTGTTTCAGTTCCTCCGCCCATCTTCAACCTCTACCAGGAGCAGACAACTCACCCATCATTGGTGAGATACTCGAGTCTTCCAAGTCAGTAGTGTATATAGTGGGCACTCACAAAGACCAAGTTTTTGAGGAAGACATCGCTACAGTCGACTCACAGATTCAAAAGGTGATTCGAGACACAGACTTCTACAGAAAGGGCATATTGCAGTTCTGCTCACAAGACAAGCTTGTTGTTTCTTTGGACAACATGAAAGGCGGAGTAGAAGAAATCCATCACTTGCATCAGCTACTGGAGAATGCCATGGAGAAACACTTTAAGAAGCTGAAGATTCCAGCTGTGTGGCTTCTGTTCAGCTTGTGTCTTCGCATGAGAGAGGTGAGGACAGCCAGCCTGGAGACCTGCATGGCCTTGTCCAATGCATTCAATATGACACCCTATGAGACCAAAGTAGCTCTGTGGTTTCTTCATCACCATGCCGGTGTTCTGATGTACTTCCCCAGTGTGCCTGGTTTGGAAGACCTGGTCATCATAGACATCCAGGTAGTGTATGACAGTATCACTGGTGTCATTCTTAAAGCCATGAGCTTTGATAGCGTAGGTCAGGCCACATCCGAGAGATTCAGGAAGACAGGCAGATTCACTATGAAAGATTTGAAATCAGCTACATCTAAAATTTCAGGTGTCATTCCACCAGAGCAGCTGGTATATTTGCTTGCATATCTTCACATTACAGCTGAGATTGTGTCAGTTGAATATTCTAAGTCAGTCTTAGAAGAGGAGAAAGAGTACATCATACCTTGCGTGTTAGAAAACACGAGTGCAAAGGAACTTGACCTATTCCACAAAGAATCCTGTAGGTCATGTTTGGTGGAGCCTCTGTTGATGTACTTCAGCAGTGGGTTTACTCCTATGGGACTCTTTTCTGCTTCTATGGCTTGTCTCGTATCTAACAAATCCTTCATTTTCATCAGAGAAGGTGTCAAGAAAAACATGGTGACCTTTTTGTACGGATCCAGTTTAATTCGTGTAACATTTATATCTCGATGTAAATATTTTGAAGTGGTAGTTTCATGTGATCCTACATTCCAAGACTCCATTCACCATGAATGTACTGCTCTAAAACAAGAAATAGAGGACACTCTAAAGAAGGCCAGTTCCAGAATGAACTACAACAGCTACATGGACTACCAGTTTGCCTTTGACTGTCGTTCACATGAAGGAGGGAATCATCTCGGGGTCGTTGATGGAGCGCACTCTGTCCCCAAAGTCATGAAATGTCTCTTCAATCCAGACAACCCACAAGGAGTTGTACTCACCAATAGACATCTCATGTGGTATGGACAGGTATGTAGAAATAGACTATGTATTCTAGCTTGTTTTAACTAACTCTCATTTATTTTGTATTAGAAATATGAAAAGAAAGATGCTGCAGTAGAAATCTCTGAAAGTAAGTGAAGTTGTTATTTGTATTTAGCTAGTATTATTGAAAATGTTTTATTATTATTAGGTGGCAATAGCTTGAGTTTATTTCTGAGAGTGTATCCTAACTTGGTCCACTCAGTGACGCCTTGTGTTATGACAGTAGCTGATCACTGCTACAGTGAAGGACTCATATCTCCTGACATGTATGACCAGCTCCTTCAACGTCAGAACTGGATTGATGTAGAGAAGACAAGGAACCTTCTGAGTAGCATTCGTACAGTCTTATCATCTAGACCTGCTGCCCTCAAGAAGTTTGTTACTGTATTGTCTCAAGTGGACTATTGTAGACAAGTGGCAGATAAAATACAGCAACAGCTCCAGTAAATATATTGTTATTGTTGTAGTATTTGTATTATTGTTTTGATTTTGTAATAGAATTGTGGATTGAAGTCTGTCAACACTACATGGACATAAACTCTCATTGTATTGCATTTTACACTTTTTTATATATCAAGTTGATAATGTATCCCATATTTCAAATTGGATATTGAATTTGCACATTGTCAAGTTTTAATTTTTATTGCAGCAGTAAATTTTCATTAAAATATTAAAAATATAAATTATACGCCATATATAATAGCATACAAAGGTATGTAGTGTATGTTTTCAAGTGGTTTGAACTGGTAGCTAATGGTGGGCCACACAACTAGCAATAACTTGAGTATATTTCTGTATCCTGACTTGGTCCACTCGGTGATGAGGCCAACTTTTGGACTGGAAGACACAGGTGAGGCCAGAATTCTTCTGAAAAACATTCATACAGTCTTGTTATTTACACCCACTTACTGATTAGTTACTATAGAAAGGCAGATAGTAGTTTCAGTGGGTGTGACATGTTTTACAGCAAAACTTGAAAAAATTACAAAAAATATAAAAAAAGAAATAAAGAAATGTGCTTCCCCTTAAACTCCATGATAGCTAGGGGCAATTATGCTGAAATGAATGTATTCATTTAACATAAAACAACTCTAAAGAAATAATGTAGTGCCTCCAAGGAAGCATATTTGATTTTGTTTAGTATTTTTATACAACTAAAACCATTTCAAAAATTGTTTTAATATTGGAATATAAAATTATGACAATCAAGTATTATTGATTATAATTAATTGTAATCTTTAATCTTTTGCCAACTTCAACATTCCTTGAGTTCATACACACATACCCACCCACACACACACAAACACACACACAACAACATCAAATTTTTAACCATTACACACAAAGTTTTTATGGCTTGCATAGCAACCCAGTCTTAATACATTTCAAAAAGCTTAGAATATTCACTAGAAATTTATTATGAAAACATCAAACCTTTAGCTAACCCTCAAAAATTACTTGAAGGAAACTCATTTTGAGCTAATTCATTTATCTCTTACAGCTAACAGCTGCTTGAGGCACATAACAGCTGCAATTTGACTGGCAGGAATGACCTCTCACCAAGGTGACCTCTTGAGCAGGCTGACCTTGTATTATTATTTTTGTTTTATTTCATTTTTTGTTGGGAGAGAGGACAAAATTAGAGAGTTGTTTGTTTGTGTGTGTGTGTTTGTGTCTTTCTTGTGTGGAGGAGTAAATTTTCAGCTAATTATAGTAAGGTCAGTCTAGAGGTCATTCTGCATGAGAGGTCATGATGATGAAGCTCACAAATTGCAGCTGTTTGAGAATGTTGCCCAAATTTCAGATATGTGAATAGACTGCAGCTATGTGAATAGACTGGGTGAGCTTGTTTCAATAAGAAATAGTAATAATTTTAGTTTAGGAAAGAGAGAGTATTTGTGTATGTACATATTGTATACATGTGTGGTGTGTGTATGTGTGTGTGTGTGTGTTGTGATAGTGGAATATGTGTCTGTGTGAAGATAAATTAGTTGTGGTGCAGCAAAAAAGTAAAGACTTGAGGTGTCAATTTTTTGTTAGTGTTAGCCATAACCATTTAATCTCATTATTATTTTAGACTATTTGCTGCTTATGATTAGTTCATGGCCTTAAAAGTTATTTTTCTTCTAATTGTATTCTTGATGGTGTAGATTAGAGAGGGTTTTTGTTTGTGTGAATGTGTTTGTGTGATCTTTTATGTGGAATAACATTTTCAGGTAATTATTGTAGTGTGTTAGGAAAAAAATATGGGCATAATTTTAATTAGATGCAATAATAATGAAATTTCTGGGTAATTATGGCTATAGCTGAAGCTTACAAGATATTTACACCTCTACCACAGACTACTAAAATGTGTCACATTGTCCTCTCACATCTAGAATGAGAGTACATATGTACTTGTTGTTACACAACAAGCAATTCTAACCCACTTATTTATTCCCCCTAATTCTGACCCTAATTAAATATACACTGAAATGACAACTATGCTGTGATTGTTTCATCCTTATTAAGAATCATCAGTATGTTATAATCACTATGAAGTCATGGGTGACAGTGTACTATAATAACTTATATAATAATGTAGCACTAAATAATTATAGGATACACCCATAACTTCATAATGATAAACATAGACAATCAGCATTAGTTAGTGTGTGTGTTTTTATGTTGATCGACAAGTTTTCTTACCTGTTATATGTTCACGATGTCTAGTCGAAAAAAAAAAAAGTTCAAATCATGACACATACACACTCTCCTCCTACACACTGAAATATCATCACACACACATACAAACTCTTCTACACACTGAAATATCGTCACACACATACACACTCTCCTCTCCTACACATTGAAATATCATCACACACACATACAAACACTCTTCTACACACTGAAATATCATCACACACATACACACTCTCCTCTCCTACACATTGAAATATCATCACACACACATACACACTTTCCTCCTGCACACTGAAATATCATCACATACACTCATATAATTTTATTAAAATTATTTTGCAGAGGAAGTTCATAAACTGTCAGATAGCAGATGAACAGAATTATGAATAATTAAGCTATCCAACTTCTTTGTGAAGTCAAATCTGGATTTGTTGATTGACAAGAATACAGCTTTCTAATGGTGCAAACCCTGGATGAGTAGCTGTTTTGGTTCAAAAGATATTCAAGTTATTTTCTGGCCAACTCAGCTGGGACAGACTATAGACCTAATCTAGGGCAGCTGCTTCATTGTGGGAGGTGGTGTTATTACCACAAACCCATTAGTGATATGACCAAATAAGGTCATACTGGAACTGGAGTAAAGTACACTATAATAACAATAACAGAAACATAATCATCTCAGGCATTGCTAGTTCTGTTTTAAATGTATTTTATTCCAACTACACTTTTATCCCAAACTATTAAACCCTCAACTATGACCATAACCTCCCTCTTTTATTTCCAGCTAATTCAACTCTAGCTACACTGCTTGCCTCTCTAAGTTAAGTTAAACTTACCCCCCCCCCCCTCCC
>WLWD01000690.1_pt1 | contig 53659 bp, 51 predicted proteins | sample 6712731 | NCBI WGS metagenome assembly WLWD01 (sample SAMN12718690, study PRJNA576275) | sponge metagenome | isolation source: marine sponge | host: Mycale hentscheli | place: New Zealand: South Island, Marlborough, Capsize Point | collected 2014-11-01
CATATATCGACAACGGCTGAAGCAACAGCTTTAAAATTCAGAGAGCTCATTGTACTGATGAAGACGAATGTGTAAGTGCACAAAATTTGTTTTGATAGGGCCCGCGTCGTGCCCAATTTTCCTGTAGACGGTCACATTTAATGAGTTGTCACGCATTCAGCTGCTGCGGTCACTTAGCAGGATTTCATACAAGTTTTTTTTATCATTTGGTGCGTGTTTGTGTGTGTGTTTGTGTATGTGTTTTTGTGTGTGTGTGGGGGGGGGAGGGGGACCTCCCTCTCCCCCATGTATGAAACGAAATCACACATAACATACACTCACTAGCAGAATTTCTTTTTTACCAGCAGAATTAAGTAAAGCGACAGTAAAAATTTCTCCTACCTACACAACTTCTCCCATCCAGTACAAAATGTCTAAGCTGTAAAAATGTCCACGGGCATGTAAGGAGGCACAAACTTTTTCATGGTGTTTGTTTCAAACTCCATTATGTCTATTCGACTTGTACAAGCGAGATGCATAAATTAGTAATAGAATAATTTTGGTGTTCGGGAAAGGGGCATATCGAGGGTGGCTAGCATAGCTATTCAAACACAAGATAGGGTTTCCCAGCTGTAAGTTTCTAATTGAAGCTCGCCATGAACATCCAATTGAACCCTTCTATGGTCCCACCATGGTGCCATGGGACAATTGACGACATTACTGGACAACACTCATGTAACACAGAAAAATAAGCTCCAACTTGATAATCAGCTGCATTGTACGCGGAAGTTGATTGATAGAACAGAACTTGACACAGCTAATTAAGACTGTTCCGGACAGCACCCATAAGCAGCACGTATAGGCCACAGCATCAAAGTAATCCTATCTGGGCTCTGTCATCTATCACTGAAGACAGAGAGATCTATGCTCAAGAGTGGTGGATGATGTGATTGAGGAATGTATTATGGAAAAAGAAACCAACAACAAACATACTAGCAAAAATATTTGTAACGATGTGCCAACCAATTCTAAATAATGCCCCCAAGGTGCACGTGGATATGTAAAGCATGTGCAACTGACAGTCCAATTATGTAGAACTAGAATACCATATGTGCAAAGCTAATTTGGATAATAAATATACACTTTGTCGTTGAGTACAAGAACTCTAAAAAAAAAAAAAACACAAAAAATAACACTAAACAACTACAACAACAACAAAAAAACACGCTAGGAGGCATAGCTGAGATCAGCTAAATATGTACATATGTGGATCCGAGTAGCCTTACTGAAGCATACTGTGCTATTCAAAAGAATTGTCAGCTCATTCTTTTACACTCCTATATTAATTTAATAACACGTAAAAGTACCATCTTATCTCTATGTGTTATTTCTGGCTTAAACAAACAAACCATAATCACACTTTCGAAAACAAATATCTACACACTCAAAATGAAGCACACCACTGAACCACACCGACACACTACGTGCAAATGTGTGGCAGTATGTTAGCAAGTGGCAAGTAGAGCTCAATCAAGATAAACTTCAAGAATGTACACATGTAGTCAGGATTTTTTGTGACAAATGTGGAGAACATACATAGCAAGACATGATCAAAACTATTCAACCCTTTCATTCCGGGATTAGCATTGACGATTAAAAAAAAAAATTGTTACAGTGAGCTAGAACCTCAAAATTCAGATTATAGGTGCCCAAGGCATTACAGAAGCTTCGAAAATAGTTTTCACCAAAAATTTTTTTTTAAAAGTGCTTTTCGAGTTACCTGAAATCAACGACCTCACGGTAAAAATTAAGTTCGGAACGAAAGGGTTGCAAGGTATTTAGCAATATATCCTGACACAACTAAACATATGTATGTACTATTGGCAATACTGCTGGATAGACAGCAATTATATAGTGCAACTACTGGTTCTTGATGTACACCTCATGCCAATGAGCAAGATCAACATGAGGAGACCAATATGGTTGCCCATAAACTTACTTCAATGTGCTGTTCTTGCTCATCTGCCAGATGGACCACAGCAATCCTAGTACAGAAATAAAATAAAGTACCAATGAAAAAAGTTAGTGATCATGGCATTACCTGAATAATTTATGTACAAAATTCAAGAATGGACAAAATTTACATTAAAAAAAAAACTATACTACATATGTATGTATACTGCATATTAGGCCTCATGGAAAAAAATTAGACTGAGGGAGAATGCATTTTTAATGCTTTACAACCAAGGTATTCATACAGAGGGATAGTGTCATCATGTTAGGCAATTTAGCCGATATACTGGTAGCCGATATTTTCAGGTAGATACGGACAATCAATATGATGTGAATTAATCAAACCATGACATAAAATAATTATTGTTGAGGACCGAAACTTGAGGAATACGGGGCAGTCATCAGACAATACGCCCGGAAGTTGCCATGGTTAAACAATTTCATGTACTATGAGGGGGGGTGGGTGGGATCCCACCCAAGCCAACGTTACCCCCTCCCCCCAAACTGAAGTGCTCTCTAATAGAATTAGTAAAAGTGTCCTCCTCCAAAGCCCAAGATCTCCCCTCCCTAAAAATCTTTTTGAACGAATCCTGTATGAATCCCTTTCTAAGTAACACAAATACGTGTAGTTCAATAGGAACTGTTTGAATTATTGAAATGATAAAACATGTGGTAATATTCCGCAGTACACAGGGATCAAGTTTGTGGTGGGTTATTGCACCCCCTTGAGCAAATTTTTTACGGTTATTGCGTCTCCGTAGGCACACAACAAAAAGTTTAATATCGGACACCATAGAATATCACTTGTTGTTTGGCACATTAGCACTCACATGTCACGTCACTTGTAATGGTCAAAAAGTGTTGGTTAAGTAGCGGCATAACACACTTTTTGAACTGCGTGGCAAAAACATTGTTTCTAAGGACGACGCACGTGGTACAAGATAGATACGGAATAGAAAAGCCTGTCAGGTAACTCACTCGTTTCCGGTTATAACCAAAAAACACAGCGCATAAGCCCACACTTTTCTATTGCGTATTTTATAATCATACTGGCACTCGTGCATATGGTCCAAATAATTTGTGATATTCTGCAGTTACCCAATGATTATATTGAACTAGCTAATGGTAATAGATTATTGTACTCTAGTTATAGCCCAGCAGTAGTACCTTGGAAGAATTAGTTCACTGTCTTCAGCAGTCATTCCTCCTTTTCAACTGTGAATAAGCACCATCTACTTCATCATTGGCATTGGCCTCTGCAATGAAGCTATTACCACTCTAGAAGTGCCACGCTGCATTAATATATAATATATTCCCTCATAGCACTATAACAAAACAATAAGAACAGCAGAGAAATATATCCATTGCCTGGGAGAGAACTATTGGTGAGGAGAGAACTATTGGTGAGGAGAGAACTATTGGTGAGGAGAGAACTATTGGTGAGGAGAGAACTATTGGTGAGGAGAGAACTATTGGTGAGGAGAGAACTATTGGTGAGGAGAGAACTATTGGAGAGAACTATTGGTGAGGAGAGAACTATTGGTGAGGAGAGAACTATTGGTGAATAACATTTGTAATTTATGGTTGCTTCAGAGTTGGGGTTGATTATGATTACAATCGTAATCGATAAGTTATTGCATAATCGTAATCATAATCATGTGGCAAATTGTGGGTGTAATCATCGCAATCAAACCCATTACTGGAATATTAGCAGTAAAGTAAAACACAGCAAGTGTTAGCTGTAATTAGAATAAACAGAGTTATAGCAGCTGAACTTAAGACCACTAATATACGTAGCCTGCAACTACCTCCATTCTCCAGTATCTACACTGGGAAAATATTTAGACCAGAAAGATGACGTCTATCAAACGAACTGTTTGAAAAAACTTTTTTTTTTGTTGTAACAATCCCTATTTTTCTGACAAATAATGATAATTATATATAATCATAATCAACGTTTCACAATCATACTGTAATCATAATAATCATGTTACCATAACCAACCCCCAAGTGTGGTTGTTACAAAGGTAAAATTATATTTCATTTAATTACGCCAGTGTTAATCTTTCTGGTCTAAATATAGGGGGAAACCCTGATCTGAAACATGCACTGGCCTTACAGTTACTGACTGTGCTCCTTTTAACGACGCACCATACTCGTATGAAAGTCACCACATGAAAAATGTGATTATTTCCATTATTTATGCGACATAACCTAATCCAAAATGGCATGGGTGTGGTTTTGCTGCCTCTTGCTAGTTTTTAGCACTTTGCTAGCTCTTTTTTTGCTAGCTTGTAGCACTTGTTTGGAGGGAGCGACATGAATGTGCTGAACCACACACAGTGCAGGGTTTCATCCAGGAGGGGGGGAGAAAAGGGGGGTATCCCCCCCACTTATTTTACCTACTCAGAATTAAATTGTTTACAGCACAGCATCAAAATTACCTTGGTCAAGTGCTGGCCCTTCTATAGCTATAGCCATTAGTTTTGATAAGTGAAGAAAATTGAAGCCTATTTTGAAAACGATTCTGATTTCTACTGTCGCTATGATTTGGATAGCAAAAAGTATTACCAGTACTTAAAATTATTACTTACTCCACTTTAATTTCGACCCCCCCCAAGACAAAAAATTTCTGGATGAAACCCTGCAGTGTACTGCAAATCCTCCAAGAAAACTCTCCTACCATGGCAGATTCATAGTGTCTGTTCCAAAATTGGAATAATGGATAATGAACCCCGCCCGCGGGTGCTAGCTTATTAAGGTTGTAACTTACAATAATGTTTGTATGAATACAACAGTAGGCAGAAAAGTGATTCACACATTCGTCTATCCCGAGGTCTATCCCCACAAGTTTATTTGAGCACTTTTAGAACATAGCTACTGTAGTTTTTGTATTACGTAGCGGGGCTCTGAATCGCGTAGTTCCTCCGACGAGGGCACTATATGTAGTGCCCTGACAGAGGGCTACTATATGTAGTGCCCTGCCTCTCAGGGCATTGGAAACGGTTAGTGGTTTCTATGATAGCTACCCCAGAGAAGGAGGAGCTAGAATTTTTTGACTTTCATGTTTGGTATATTAAAATTGTGCCTGAATTAATAAATCTTGCAAGTATGTATTTATGATAGAGCAAGTGTGTGTTTAAAAATTTAGAATTATATAGTATTATACAATTGCCAAGTACAGCTAATAGCTAGCTAGATGATGCTAAGAAATATCAACTAATAGTTTATATTAAATGTGATACCTGAGCAAGAGTTAAATGTAAATGATCCTGGCAGACTTGTCTTTATGTTTCTGTGAATGTTTGTTGTTGATGCTAGGGTGGAATTATGGCTCTGCAAAGGAGAAGAACAGGGTACTAATTGTTGACTAGAAGATGTTGAAGTATCATTATTAGAGTTGCAAAGTCTAGGAATTTTGTTGTACAAAATGTCTGATAAAGCTTCTTTCTGTTGTGAAGATGTTTTTTGTAGTTCCTCACTCCTTCCAAGCTTCTGTGTCCTGTTCTCTCCATCACTAGTTGTTCATCGACTCCACTTTGATACAGCCTTGTTGCTGTAGTGGCACGTAGTGAATGATTTGTCTTAATGCCTTCAATACCAGCACTTGCACACAACCTAGCAATGGTCTTAGTTAATGTGTTGTGTCCCAGAGGCCTTGTAGTATACCAGCAATCTTGGGTTGGTTTAGTGGCAGGCTGCAAGTAAAAGGCATCCAAATCATTAGGGGAAGTAGGACACATATTGATATATTTCTTGAATAGTCGTACAAAACAGCGATCGGAATTGTCTGAGTTGGCATGATGTATTACTACTTTTGGTTTAATCTTTCTACCTTTAATCCCACCAGGTCTATTTTTAGATAAATCCTCAGTATATTTTAAATATGGCCTTTCTCCTTCCATTTCAAAAAGTTCAATTTGGCAGGGTCTCAACCGGAGCTGCCTGTGTTCTCGTCCACTTCTCAAAGCAAAATAAAGTCCATTACAAAATACCATAGTATCAAGTAAAGTATGTGGGTCCTTATCTCCTAAAAGTCCTTTCTCCCACAATATTTCTTCTTCATCAAGTGATAAGGGTTCAGCCTGGCGCTTCTTTGACCCTAAGCCTTTGGACTGTAGTCGTTTCATTTCAGCATCAAGAGATTTCTTGGAATCAGCAAAGTCATGATCGGCAAAAAAAATCGATTTTTGGATGTCCATTCCAGCGAAGATGCCTCATCAAACCACAAACAATGTGGTGTAAGGTATTTGGAGGAAACTCTGCTCCATCTTTCTTGCGCACCTAATTTTAGTACAGTATAGTAAATAATTTTTTAAAATAAACTTAAATGATTACTTTTACCTCTAAAATGAATCTGGTTAGCCAATACTGAATATTCTCCCTACTCAATGACTCAATTGGTCCTATTTTGTCTCCATTCTGATTCTCCCTGTAGAAGCTCCAGGAAGTCCACAAACCACAGCAATATTTGGTGTCTTCTTTAGTTTTCTTGCATGTACCAGTTTCCCTTGCCCTGTCAACTTCCTCATCAGTTTTTATTGCAGCAAAAAGTCTTTTGTTGCCGTAGGAAAGAGGAGAGGATGCTTGAGATTGTTTCTTTGACGGCGAGAAAGATTGACCAGTGGTGGTTTGTGGTAGGTTGGAGCAGGAAGCTTGGGAATCTGGCTCTTTAGGTTCCTTAATAATAGAATTGGAGTATATTTTCTCCTCTTCAGGTACTGCGGTAGCAGCTCTGTCCATCATTTCACTGCATATTTCCCAGGCGCTACACCAAGGTTCTCCTAAACAGGTAGGATTATCACAAAATTCTGTAGCTTCTTCCATCTCCCTTGAAATATCTCTCTTTTCCTTATCAAAAAAAGTTAGCATGCTGGGAGTGGAAGTACGTTGGAAGCGCTTGGAAACACTGAGTGGTTGCTATGTTCTAAATTAGTTAGGCACTGCGCACCATCGGGCGCTACTGTGTTTAGGGTCCCTCAGGCCCCATTAGTAGCGCCCTCGCTACGCTCGGGACGCCACAGCCTGAGGCCTTCGGGACCCTAAACACAGTAGTGCCCTTAGTGGCAGTGTCTAACTATTATATAGACCCTTTTCCCGTGACTAAAATACGGGCGCGAACGGAATTTAGTTAAGGAACGTAGCCACGCCCCTTGGAGGTATAGAGCTCTAGTGTGTGTAAGATGAGCGAATACTTGAAGAAGCTGGATGGGATAGCAAAAGCTAGATATTTAGAAAAACTGAAGCTGCTAGACCTGGATGAGAATGGTGACCCTTATGACTCAAAAAATATTTCGAAATTCGTGGATGAAATGAAGTTTTGGCCAGCCATAGAATATGGGCATATTTTTTGCTACTACATAGAGAGACCAGGTGTCTATACTAGACAGCAATTGATGCAGTGGAAAAGTTTGGAAGCCTTTAACTACTTTCAGAGTGGTCATGTGCTAGACAGCAATTGATGCAGTGGAAAAGTTTGGAAGCCTTTAACTACTTTCAGAGTGGTCATGTGAGAGATATTCTTGTTTGGAATGTCTCCAGTGCTTACTGTGTTGTCATGGCAAGAGTGAACCCAAGCCAGAATTCACCAGACAAGGCTCATCATGCCTGGATAGGTACCAAGATGAATGGGGAAATAATCACTCTTCATTGTACATGTATGGCTGGGTAAGATAGAACCTTGACTATGACTACTTAATTTAGTGGGTGAATTATATTACCACTGATAGACTTGGAGAGGGCTGCTCACATTCGGCAGCAATTCTGTTCAAGATAGAGTATGCTGTTAGAAATGGCTACACATCTGTAACATCTAACCCGTGTGGTTGGAATAAAGTGTTCACACAGAAGGTAAGCAATGCTTTGCACCACAATTAATACAAAAAACTAGTATTTTTTACTTTATAATGTAGCATCAGCCTTCTAGAGTTATTGATATCAACTTTACCCAGCCGAAGTTAGAGGAAAATAAAGATGTTTTACATGTTGCTAAAAAGACAGTACCTCAGCCAAAAGAAGATGAAAAGAATGAGTTTTTGAGTAATCTACGTAAATTGGCTCCTAAGGCTGCAGTGCTGAGTTCATGCTATGAAGATAAAACATTGCAGCATAAATATAAAAAGTATCCAACACTTCCTGGTCTACCAACCCCCATAATATCCTTGGGGAGGATGAAGTATATGAATTTAGCAGAGGAAGAATTAAAACATGAATGTGCTAGAGTTTTTGAGGAGATGGATTTAACAATAGAGGAATCGCAATATTTGTTTCGGGTCACATCAAAGCAGTCAAAGAGTCTGTTATGGTATGAATATAGAAAGGGTCGGCTTACTGCGTCTTGTTTTGGAAATATTGTACATACCTCTTTAGACAACCCATCTAAATCACTTATAGATAAAATCTTTCAACGAACTAAGACTCCAAAATCTCCAGCAATAAAATGGGGGATTGATAATGAAGATACGGCAAGGGAGGCCTATAAACAGTATATGGCAAAACATCATGTTTCTTTTGAGGTTAAAGAAGCTGGCCTATTTGTTAACCCAAATGCACCACATCTAGGAGCTTCTCCAGATGGAATGGTGTTTTGCGACTGTTGTGATTGTGGATCTTTAGAAATTAAGTGTCCTTATAGTGTAAGAGATGATACTCCAACATTAGCAAGTTACTTTGAAAGAAATGGGGATAAATATACTCTATCAAAAAAACATAACTATTATTATCAGATTCAAGGTCAGATTGCAATATTGGAATGCTCATATTGTGACTTTGTATGTTGGACTCCTCATGGATTAAATATAGAGAGGATATACTTAGATACCGATTTTATTACTGCAATGATGCCCAAACTGGACAAGTTCTTTGTCACTGTTATTCTTCCTGAAGTTTTACGTGGGTGTAACCAACAAGCTGACCAAACAACTGGCAAGTTTTGTTTTTGCCAGCAAGGAGAGTCTGGGAAGATGATTTCCTGTGATTCAACCGACTGCAAGTTCGTGTGGTTTCATTATTCCTGTGTGAATTTATCAACTGATTTTGAACCTGATGAAGAGGAGGAATGGCTCTGTCCGGATTGTAGAAAAAAAGCAAGAATTTAAGGAACAAGTACATATATAGCTACATGTCATTTATTTAAAACTTCAGTTGTACGAGCATAACATTTTTAATTTAAAATTGTCATGAAACAAGTACATTTTATAAATAAACAAAATTAATGTGATACATTTTATTAATGAGAATTTAAAGCTATGTTATGCTACGTTAATATTAACAATTATGAAATTAAACAACAGACTCAGACAGGTTGATCAAAGATGCACAAATACGTAATATTTTGTCTATATTAGCAATACTGGTATCATGTTTATGCTTCAGCATTGAAATTGGTAGTGGTCCTTTTAATATCCGGAATTTATTCTTCAGGTTACCAATAACCCTTTCCACATGTATTCTGACTGTTGAAAGCTGTTTGGAATATTCTACTTCTCTTTGACTTAGCTGGTTTTTTCCTCGAGTAAAAGCTGGAATTTCTAACTTTGCCCCATAAATAGCCAAATCATTTTCAATTGTAAATCCTCTGTCAGCAAGTACAACATTGCCAGGTTCCAAATGATGCAGAAAGCCACATTCTTGGGTTAACACTTTGTCCGATACTCTACCACCCCAGCACTGCGATAAAAATGAAATACTCCCACATGGGGTAATACTTATTAGAAACTTTATCGTATTATGTTTCTTATAATTCGAGTACGTGATACTCCTTGCTTCATATCGGGAGGGCATCTCAATATAAATTTCAGAACAATCAATGATACAAATGCATTCTGGATACAATTGCTTTATTAAAGGAGGCATGTTTTCTTTAATTACTTCCCTCGATGGCCACTTTATAAGAAAATTAAGCCGGTAGTACATTACTTCCAACCATTTCTGGAAAATTTTGGAACCCACAGCTATTGACACATTAAATCTTGTGGATAAATCCTCCAGTAGAAGTCCTAACCTTAAACGCATGAGCACAAACACAAATTCATCAGATAATGTCAATGAATTAGTAGACAGTTTAGTATGAGGAGAAAGAAAGGAAAGAGTGTGTTGAAAAACTGCCCATGATGGTAATCCAGTATAGAAATTAGTTTTTTCATCATTATCTTCAATCATTTTACTACCACAAGTTAGGCCCAAGATTTTTAATTTTAATGCTGCATTTTCACTGGCTAACTTCAGAGCAGATTCATCTGTTTGCTGCTGTACATGAGACTGATTATCACGATAAAGAGAACCATCTCTTTCACTCCCCTCTGCTTTGCTCAATTCTTGTCCTACTTCAATCAGTAGGTTATCAATGTTACATCTCTTCGATTCCAACTCACCTTTTTTTAGTTTTAACTCTTCTATTGCCCTCGTTTGTGCAATAATACGCTGGATTTCTGCTTCCTCTATGAGTTTTTGCTCTTCTATAGCCTTTTTTTTTGCTTCTTCTTGCTCCCTTACCTTTTCCTTTTCTGCTCTTGCCTTTTCTTTCTTCTTTTCTTCCTTTACTTTTAACTTTTCCTCGATTATTGCCTTCTTTTGTCCTGCTTTTTCCTTTTCTCTTAATTCCTGAGCTTCAATTTTCTTTGCTTCATGGCTTTCTTTCTCTTGCTGAGCTAACTTGCCTATCCGTGCTATGTACCGATCATGCCTAGAAAAGTCTTGGCTTGAAGTTGTACAGCGATAAATGGATGGAAATATAGATGGTACATAATCAGGATGACTTGAATGATGGTAAGGTTTCCCTGAAAATAACAATTTTATGACTATATTACCGCTGCAAAATAATAACAAAATAATACCTGTTCTGAAGTGCTGGCTACAAATTCTGGTGTAATGCTTTGGCATCCAGTCTTTCCTTCTAATAGCTGCTACCCACTTACTACATCTCTGTTTGTCTGCTAGTGGGAAGCGGTAGAAGCTGATGCCTCTGGTATTTTTGGAGGTATTAGGGCACCCCACAACACAGCAGTTATTGACCATGCCGGCTCTATCCCTCCAAGAGGCGTGGTTAGCAAAAAAACCCGCCCCCTCACGTAGTGGCTACAATTCCGTAAATTCTCGCAAGAAAAGGGTTATCACGTGAGAAAGCGCACTTGCTAATACTGTGTACGTAAGGAATTTGGCGGTTCATTTGATCTAAAAACTACATTCACATTCAAAATGTGCCAATTGGTACCGTAACCACGAAATGCTGCAAGTAAGTGAGGTGGGGAAAGGAGAAGTCATTGTTTTATAGGTGTAGCTAAACTAGTGGCAGGCATTGGACGGCATAAATATTAATTTATAGGGAAGGGGTGGGGGTAGGGCTAGGTATAAGAAACAGTATTTCTGCCAGCAGCTAGCAGCTGTGTTTAATTGATATAGCAGACAAGAATTTTAATGTTGATATTATGAAACCCATTGTGTAGGAGTTATGTATAGACCCTTTACCTAACTTTTTGAGACCCAAGGTGAACTATAGTCTGGTGTTGCCGACCCTTACCTTTTTAAATATTGTGCCTGGGTGGAGGAAAGGGTCTGGGGGCTCAAGTACCAATGATCAGATTCTGGTGCTAACCACCAATTTAAAACATTCACCACAGTGGTTGTATACTTCGTCTCAATAACGGTTGAAGAGATTTCACCATAACTTACCAGCCAGATAGTTTGATAAAAGTAACCTGAAGCTGTACAACGGTAGTGACAGTCAATTGCTAAAGGTTTGGGGTATAGCCATTTCTAGAGCTGGTACGTATGAAGTTGTCCACAGACCCTGATAATCCAATTGTCTATACATTATATGTATGTGTTAGTATTTTGCTGTATGCCAAACTGAACTCACCCCCAGAACGGGTCCCTTGACAGATTCATTGATAAACAGTGTATCTTTTTTTTTTTGTTTCATAGAGACTAGGTTAATTCAACTAGACCCTGTGTACAAGGGTAAATTCTTACCATGCAATACAAGCGCCTTCTGATATCAAGTTTCTTGAATAATAGACCGCAAGACTACCAGAGTGTCCACAGTTGGGCTTAATTAGCGCATGCGCAAAAACTTATTTCAAACTGGTTTGGTACTAGAGTCCCCAGACCCTTTCCTCCTCCCCCGCACCATATTAAAAGTAGGTAAAGTGTCGGCAACACCAGACTAGGTGAACTAACACAGTATCAGAGTTCCAAGCAATCTGCACTACATAGCACAAATTAGAAACTAAAATATCATTTGCAGCACTGTGCCGGTCTCACAAAAAAGGTGAATGGTCTCGATATTAGACTAACTCAATTTGGAATTGTAAAATTCTATATTCTATGAAGCAGTTGTAAGTAGCAGCAATTTTGATCAGTAATTGTAAAAGATTTGCAAGTTATTCTTTTTTGAAATATTGGTATACCATTGGGAGTTGTTGTGTGTTTTAAAATTTGTAGGGTATTTATATGAGCAGTGGAGGTAATGTGACTTTGCTGAAATTGGCAAGAAGTGATGTGGCATCCCTTATTTTTTAGCCCCTCCCTCTTTCTCCCCAATAATTTTATTGTACTGAATAAATAGTATTATTTAGTTTTGTTTCCGTTAGAGGAATATTTCTCCACCTGTTGTGCTGAGCTAGAAATACCTCTTTTAGTAGAGGGTTAAGCATATGTATAACAATTTGTATGTAGGGTGATGTTAAAGAAGTGAAGTATTGAAAATTCTTATTTGTGATGAAGATTAGGTAAGGGGTTTCATACTTACAACAGGAATAATAATGAGTCCTATATAGGATTTAAGCAACTTTAATTGAGCTTTTTTGGGGCCTACCATGGAAACAGTAAAAGGTTTATTGTGCTTAGGGTAAAGGGTGTGTAATGGATTTCATGTTGGTAATTTGGTAAAGGGTTAATGAAATGGGTTGGCAGAGATGAGATTCTGAGTTATTTTCTTGCTGAACTTATTGGTGTTTACTTTAAGAGAGAGAGTTTTGAGTGCTTTAAGTTTACAAATCCACTGAGTCTGTAGTACTATTTTAACTGTTATTTTATTATCATGAACCTTTTAAAGTCATGTGTAACTTGTGCATGTCAGTCTGGAACAGAGGGGGGTCCATAACAAACTACAAGTCATTTTAATAGACTCACTATATTGATGTCCCCTTACCACAAATCACACAAGCTTGTGTCTGGTTGATGGTGTCCATTACTCAGAACACAGAGAGGCTCGAGTATACTGCTAATCAATTTCTAGAATGAACCCTTTACCTATTTATCCTAATGCCATTAATGTCCTCGCTGTACATGCATAATCTAGGGGTTCCTTTAATGCTGCAAATAACGGACCAGAATCTATCTGATGTTATACCCTTTCACCATGAATTTGAAAGGACATTTATAATTTTGGCCTGACATGTACTTATGAAAGTACATACCACAATAGCTAGTGCCAAAATTTATCTGACATGATCTTCCAATTTGAATTTGATCAGGTACTTAAGAATTAGACCGAAATTTGATGTCAAAGGGTTTCTGTTCCCATAGTATACATAACCTTTCATTTTTGTTGGACAATGATAATAGTTAATATTAATTTAGTAACCATTTTCATGTGTGTATGCAGGTAAAGGGTTTTGTATCAAGGCGTAATCTATACACAAGCTTCAAAGGACTTGCTAAGTAAGTTTTATATAAGTGTAATAGGGAATGTAAATTCACTCCATAAATGTCTGGAAATGCCAGAAATTGTCCGACCCATCCCATTGTTCCCGGGACCTTGGGGTTCCATGGGATGTCCATCTATTCCACCTATACATACATGTGTGTCTGGGATGGGAAAGACAGTGGGACAGACATGTATCTATAGGTGGGATAGATTGGAGCGAATTAAATTTGCAATATCAAAAAGTACTATCTGTATTGAGGTAAAGGGTTCCCTTGCTTCACACTGTAACTCAGGATTGGTTTACCACGTCCAATCCTTAAGTTTACCAAGTGGGGCTTATGTTTTAAGTGTTCTGAGGCAAAATCGTGAGGCAAAATCGTGTGTTCTTCAACCCTTTTACTGGCAGGTGACTGACCACCAATTCGGTAAAGAATGGACACATATTTTTAAAAACTTTTTTCCAGTGAAGATTTATACCAATACAAACAATTCCGAAGCAAACTGAGCTATTTAGAAAATGCCTGCAATAGCTCCAGACTGCTGTTTGAAAAAAATGTTAGGAAAATATTTGGTACTTACGCCTTTTTTTTATTTTATGAAATACTACTTTATGTCAGAGAAACTGTATTAAAAACAACAACAACAACTCTGTCGCCATTCTAGTGAATAATCGTTATTGTCAAGCGAACCACGGCGCCATGTGGCATTTGAAACTGAGGTGGTAGTGGACGTTATATTCCCATTTAGGTACTGCCATATAGAGTGATAGTGAAAATAGAAGTTAATATAATACAATATTATATAAGGGGCTTTATTTTTTAATTTTTTTGTGGGCTGCACAGTTAGTTGACGTAGACATGTTGCCTGTAGTAATATTTTATCAAATATGGAAGTTAATGTGTTCAATGTTCTTTGTGTTTAGATGAAGCTGAGTGAATAGAGATTGTCTAAGGTGTGTCTGTGATGGATGATTGAAGAACTCTACATCACTGAGGGAGTGAACTGTCATCATTGGACCTGAACATACAAACATACAATTTTTGTGTCATCTCATACTCGTATTGTATGTGAAATAATATTTACTGTATTATACCTGAATATAATCACATGGCGTTGCAGTACACTTTATATTGGCGAAGAATTACACCCGATAGGGTCTGTTTTGGTGTTCATATACACTGTAGGAGTGTAGTGTAACACTCCTATGAGTGTGATAGGGGTGTAATGGTACACCCTATTTGGTATACTAGGAGGGTGTTTGAAGGGTGTAACGGGACACTAATTTGGGGGTGTATCAATACACCCCATGGGGTGTAGTACAGACAGTGTAGTTGGAACACCAAAAGAGGTGTAATGTAACACCTCGTTTTTTACAGTGTATGTGTGTGATGATATTTCAGTGTGTAGGAAGAGAGTGTGTATGTGTGTGATGATATTTCAGTGTGTAGGAGGAGAATATGTATGTGTGTGAGGATATTTCAGTGTGTAGGAGGAGAGCGTGTATGTGTGTGATGATATTTTAGTGTGTAGGAGGAGAGTGTGTATGTGTGTGATGATATTTCAGTGTGTAGGAGGAGAGTGTGTATGTGTGTGAGGATATTTCAGTGTGTAGGAGGAGAGTATGTATGTGTGTGATGACACTAAATTTTAAATTTTCAGGTAAATACTGTTGCGTACAGCTTATAACCATGACAGAGAGCACACTGAATTACCACTGCCACTAACCCGAATAGAAATGGAACTCCGGTAGGTTTTCAAGTTTTAATTGCACCCTGCAAAATAATTCAAAACATTAAACAATTCAATTTCTACGGTGATAGGGTTAATGATCGATAAACCGGAATATTGTGCTTAGTGAAATTCGAGACGGGGTGGACCACCAAGTAAACACAAAAATACGTGAAGGTCAAAGTACAAACGTCCGCACATATATACAAGCAAATATCCCCAATTTTCAATTGAGTTACCCCTAATAATATCTCGCTCGCCAACTAGATATATGCAAGTGCACAAATGGCGAGCGAGCCTGCCTAGTTAGGTAACATAAAACTATTTACCACTGGTGTCACATGGTTCTGCCTCCCTTATTCTTGTGTGAGGAGTAAATTTTGTTGCTTCTTTTTCAAATTCAAACAGTTGTGGGGAGCGGTTACTATGGCATTGAAACCCCTTTACCGCATATACTTAATTTAAAAGCTCGACTTTATTTTAGTAGCTTGAGTGTTAGTTGTTAAAATCAATCATTTAACAATAGTGTAGTTCAGGGCTCGCTCGCCATTTGTGCTCAAGCACACCACTAGTAATATAGTGTAGATGTACACATAAAACACATAAACTAGTGGATTAGAATTGCTTGTTGTTATAAGGGTTACAATGACTACGTACTTAACTATAAATTCAGAAATGGACTGATAGATTCTTTTGAAGTGTTTTGTTTGTGCACTGGCTCGCTCACCCTTTGTGCTCAAGCACATCACTAGTATGTGTCATGATTTGAACTTTTTTTTTTAGTAGACATCGAAGATTACACTAACTAATGCTGAGTGTCTATGTTTATCATTATGAAGTTATGGGTATATCCTATAATTAATTAGTCTACATTATTATATAAGTTATTATAGTCCACTGTCACCCATGACTTCATAGTGATTATAACATACTGATGATTCCTAATAAGGATGGAACAATCACAGCATAGTTGTCATTTCAGTGGCTATTTAATTAGGGTCAGAAAGGGGGAATAAATAAGTGGGTTAGAATTGCTTATTGTGTAACAACTAGTACATATGTACTCTCATTCTAGATGTGAGAGGACAATGTGACACATTTTAGTGGTCTGTGGTAGAGGTGTAAACATCTTGTAAGCTTCAGCTATAACCATAGTTACCAAGAAATTTCATTACTATTGCATCTTTTAATTAAAATTATGCCCATATTTTTTTCCTTGAACATGTACATACTAGTTTTATTTTTTTATTTTTTTGTCTTGAGAGAAAGGACAAAAATAAGAGTTGTTTGTTTGTGTGTATGTGTTTGTGCCTTTCTTGTGTGAGGAATTATTTTTTAAGCTAGTAATAGTAAGGTCAGTCTAGAGGTCATTATGCACAGAGGCCATTGCAGCTGTTTGAGAATGTAGCCCTAATTGCAGACCATTTGTTTTCTAGCAAAAGGTGAATTCCCAAGTCTTAATTTTAGTACCTTTGGAGGGTTTAATTAATGGCCATAATAATTATTTCTGATAACTATTTAAATTTCTTGAAGTGTGATAAGACTATGTGTGGATGGTTTTCCTTATTAGGTTACATAAGCCATGAAAACTAAACTACATGTATGTGTGAAGGATGATATTCCCAGTTTGAAGTTGGCAAGAGATTGTAATTATTGATCAACCTAGCCCTAGATAAAACCAAAGGCTATAATTTATAAGAAAAACTGTATTCTTGCCAATCAACAAATTCAATCTAGGCTAAAGAAGTTGAAAAGCTTAATTATTCATAGAAGTGTGCATTTCAAATACATCACATACACACATCCACACACATGTACACACACACACACACACACACACACACACACTCAGTGGGCTCCAATGAAATATCCTAATGGTATTTTCCCCTTTCCTTCTCCCAGTAGCTTTTCTGAGGGACTTTTCATATTTTCTCTTTCCTCTCTTTGTTTCTGTTTTGTATTAGCAATGCATGTATTTCAAACTTTGTAATCATAATTTTTGCTAGTATTTAATCCTAAAAATATTTTATTTTGTATGTTATAGTTATAAACCAAAATTGAGGTTTGTATGCGATTTATAAATCGAAATACAAACCTAATGATTTTGGTTTATAACTATTTTATAGCCCAAACATAAACAACGAGCAAAGTATAGCGTTAGCTATCTTAGTAATTGTATTAAAGTACCCAAACTCTTCATTATTTCATTTTGCTTTGATCTGCCTTCCACCATAATTATGGTTGCTAAGAACTATACCAGACTTTTCCCCGCTAATACATTTTCTTACGAGCATACCAGACTGTATTTGTTTTATAGTTCTTAACGACAAGTGCGGTCGCTCGGGTAACGGGCTATAATGTTATTTTTTGCTCAGACATTCAGCAAGAGATGTAATTTAAAAGCAAGTACAGACATAATTATTTACTATGACACAAAAATAAAAAGTTTATTGTCTGCACAAAGAATGGTTAATAATTCGCTTACCAATGGTACTAATTGAAACTCTATGTCTGACGGTCTCAGAGCAGCTTCAGGTTTCTGGCAAAGTCCATACATAACATGGCTTATTCATCTTCTATGTGATGGAGTCTGAGCTTCTGTTCCTCATAGTACTATAAAACATTTCAAGTGCACAGACAACTCAACAGTTAGCATTCCAGCAGCCATATTTCTTATTTGTAAAAATCACAATACCTGTGCTATCAGACTTGCTGTTTGTCTACTCTTTTCCATGAGCTACGACAACCCACAACTTCCAAGACCTTCATATTTTCCCTTTATATGTTGAGTAGTACCACTTGCTGCAGTCTCGTACTCAACAGACCACCAATTATGTGCCGTCAGAACACCTTTTCGGTGTCGACTGGAAATACCTCCCCTTTCAGTGAGGAGCCAGAATTAGTGGATTGAAAAGGCTCAATTATCAAGTTCTGACCCTTCATACAAACCAGATTAAAAATTTCTTACTTAAAGGGGTAAAAGCAAAGGAATAAATGTGAAAAAAAAAATCTTAATTGTTGCTGTGAATTTGAACTCAGGAACCCTGGTTTCAGCTACCAGTGCTCAGTGTCATAGCTCAGTGGTTATAAAGGGGGAGGGAGGGGGGGGGGGAAGTTTAACTTAACTTAGAGAGGCAAGCAGTGTAGCTAGAGTTGAATTAGCTGGAAATAGAAGAGGGAGGTTATGGTCATAGTTGAGGGTTTAATAGTTTGGGATAAAGGTGAAGTTGGAATAAAATACATTTAAAACAGAACTAGCAATGCCTGAGATTATTATTTTTCTGTTATTGTTATTATAGTGTACTTTACTCCAGTTCCTGACCTTATTTGGTCATATCACTAATGTGTTTGTGGTAATAACACCACCACCTCTCACAATAGCAGCTGCCCTAGATAAAACCTGAGGTTAGGTCTACAGTCTAGTCTGTACAAGTTGAGTTGGCCAGAAAATAGCTTAAATATCTTTTGAACCAAAATAGCTACTCATCATCCAGGGTTTGCACTATTAGAAAGCTGTATTCTTGTTAATCAACAAATCCAGATTTGACTTCACAAAGAAGTTGGATAGCTTAATTATTTCTAATTCTGTTTATCTGCTATCTGACAGTTTATGAACTTCCTCTGCAAAATAATTTTACTAAACTATAGAAGTGTATGTGATGGTATGTAGGAGGAGAGTGTGTATGTGTGATGATTTGAACTGTTTTTTTGACTAGACATCAAGATTAATAATGAACATAGGTAAGAAAACTTGCCGATCACCATAAAAACACACACACTAACTAATGCTGATTGTCTATGTTTATCATTATGAAGTTATGGATGTATCCTATAATTAATTAGTGCTACATTATTATGTAAGTTATTATAGTCCACTGTCACCATGACTTCATAGTGATTATGACATACTGATGATTCCTAATAAGGATGAAACAATCACAGCATTGTTGTCATTTCAGTGGCTATTTAATTAGGGTCAGAATTAGGGGGAATAAATAAGTGGGTTAGAATTGCTTCAAGTACATATGTGCTCTCATTCTAGATGTGAGAGGACAATGTGACACATTTTAGTGGTCTGTGGTAGAGGTGTAAATATATTGTAAGCTTCAGCTATAACCATAGTTACCCAGAAATTTTATTATTATTGCATCTTATAATTAAAATTATGCCCATATTTTTGGACTTGGATTATTTTTGTTTTATTTCATTTTTTTTTGGGGAGAAAGGACAAAATTAGAGAGTTGTTTGTTAGTGTGTATGTGTTTGTGTCTTTCTTGTGTGAGGAGTAAATTTTCAGCTAATTATAGTATGGCCAGTCTAGAGGTCATTCTGCATGAGAGGTCATACTGATGAAGCTCACAAATTGCAGCTGTTTGTGAATGTTGCCTTAATTGCAGCTATGTGAATAGACTGCAGCTATGTGAATAGATTGGGTGAGTTTGTTTCAATAAGAAATAGTAATAATTTTAGTTTAGAAAAGAGAGTATTAGTGTATGTACATATTGTATGCACACACCACATGGGGTGTGTATATATATGTATGTGAGGTGTGTGTGTATACCTGTGAGGTGTGTGTATGTGTGTGTTGTGATAGTGGTGTGAATATGTGTCTGTGTGGAAGATAAATTAGTAGTGGTACTGCAAGAAAGTAGAGGTCAAGTTATTCACTCATTCACTATGTGACTATTCTTAGATGTGCATATGGGGTTACAGGTTGAGGTGTAAATATCTTGTGAGTGTTAGCCATAACTGCAGTTCTCACTATTATTATTAACTATTATGATTAGTTCATGACCTTAAAAACTTTCACCTTCAAATTGTGTTATTGATGTTTAGAGGAGAGAGGGTTTTTGTTTGTGTGTGTTTGTGTGTGTTTGTGTGATCTTCATGTGGAATAATATTTTTCAGGTAAAATTATAGTAGTGAGGTCAGCCTGCTCAAGAGGTCATCTTGATGAGAGGTCATTCACTGCCAGTCAAATTGCAGCTGTTATGTACCTCAAAATTTGTGAGTACTCAATCCTTGTACCAGATGCTCCTAAAAGCAGCTGTTAGCTGTAGAAGATAAATGAATTAGCAAAGTTTCCTTCACAACTTCACCTGAAGTACTTTTTGAGTATTTTATTAATGGCTGGATGTTTCTTCATTATAATTTTCTAAAGAATATTCTAAACTTTTTGAAGTGTGTTTAAATTTGCTGGTGGTGGGGCAAGAGTATTCGCTGACTCTGAGGAACCCTTAGAAAGCCAGCTTAAAGAGAAAGATAAAGAAAAATAATTGACAAGGACGAGGAAGGCGCTCGTGTTAGATTTTCGAGCGCCTTCCTCGTCCTGGTCAGGCGCTCGGAAAACCTGCCATCATGTGTGTATTCTGTTCATTTAGCCATCATGTGTGTATCCTGTTCATTTAGCCTTCTCTAACTCCCCCCCCCCCCCCCCCCCCCCATCTTATCTTTAATTCTCTTCTTTCTAATTATTTTTCTTTAACTTTCTCTGACATATAGGGTGAGCATTGTCATTCCAGCAGAGCTGACTTGGTGGTCAGACTGAGCTATACACAGGTCAATCAACACCAATTCATCACACATACACTAACAAGTTCTGTTCACAGGTCAACACCAATTAATATTAATCATCACACACACAAACAAGTTCTGGGTATATAGCAATCATCTCTTCTGAGTTTTATTCATTCACCACTAGAAGGCCCAACAAGCCGAAATATTATGGTTTAAACTTATCTTCTATCTCTTGAAGGGATCACACTTGGGGTAGCCTAGTAACAGTAGCTACAATCTAACACAGTATTATTATGTGGAGATTCCCTTTACCCAATGCTGCTGTGAACTTGTGAAGCTAGGTCTACAGAGGAAGTCAACTACAATTTGCAAAAATAGACTCAGGATTTGACAAATAGTTGGAGGAGTAATGAGAGGTAGCTGCAATCAGGGGTGGGTGCATGATTTGGAGGTTAGTCGCTTATTGAGAGGTCATTAATTGAAGTTTTACTGTAATGCATGCCACACCCAATAAAACTTATAAAGAATGAAGGATAGAAATTCTCCAGCCACAAGGAATTGCACACACAAACATAAGTAAGCATACAACAGTGTAAATAACAAGACTGTATGAATGTTATTCAGAAGAATTCTGGCCTCACCTGTGTCATCCAGTCCAAAAGTTGGCCTCATCACCAAATGGACCAAGTCAGGATACAGAAATACACTCAAGTTATTGCTAGTTGTGTGGGCAATCATTAGCTACCAAGTTAAACCACTTGAAAACATACACTAGCTACCTTTGTATGCTATTATAATATTATAATATGGCTAATAATTTATATTTTTAATATTTTAATGAAAATTTACAGCTGCAATAAAAATTTAAACTGGACAATGTGCAAATTGAATGTTCAATTTTGAAAAATGGGATACATTATCAACTGTGATATACAAAACGTGAAAAATGCAATAGAATGAGTGTTTTCAAATGTATGTCCAAGTAGTGTTGACAAACTTCAATCCATAATTCTATTACAAAAACAAAACAATAATACAAATACTACAACCATAACAGTAAACTTACTGGAGCTGTTGCTGTATTTTATCTGCCACATCATTACATTCTCCTGTTTGGTACAATACAGTAACAAACTCCTTGAGAGCTGAAGGTCTTGATGAAAAGACTCTACGAAAGTTTTCCAAAAGAGTCCTTGCTCTGTCTTCATCAATCAGGTCTCTACGTTCACGAAGTTGGTCATGGGTATATTGTGATATGAGTCCTTTACTGTAGCAGTGATCAGCTACTGTCATAACACAAGGCTTCACTGAGTGGACCAAGTCAGGATACACACTCAGAAATATACTCAAGTCATTGCCACCTAATAATAAAACATTTTCAACAATACTAGCTAAATACAAATAACAACTTCACTCACTTTCAGAGATTTCTACTGCAGGATCTTTCTTTTCATATTTCTAATACAAAATAAATGAGAGTTAGTAAATACAAGTTAGAATACATAGTCTATTTCTGCATACCTGTCCATACCAAATGTGGTGTCTATTGGTGAGTACAACTGCTTGTGGGTTGTCTGGATTGAAGAGACATTTCATGACTTTGGGGACAGAGTGCACTCCATCAACGACTCCGAGATGATTCCCTCCTTCATGTGAACGACAGTCAAAGGCAAACTGGTAGTCCGTGTAGCTGTTGTAGTTCATTCTGGAACTGGCCTTCTTTAGAGTGTCCTCTATTTCTTGTTTTAGAGCAGTACATTCATGGTGAATGGAGTCTTGGAATGTAGGATCACATGAAACTACAACTTCAAAATATTTAGATCGAGATACAAATGTTACACGAATTAAATTGGATCCGTACAAAAAGGTCACCAAGTTTTTCTTGACACCTTCTCTGATGAGAGTGAAGGACTTGTTAGATACGATACAAGCCGTGGAAGCAGAAAAGAGTCCCATAGGAGTAAACCCACTACTGAAGTACATCAAGAGAGGCTCCACCAAACATGACCTACAGGATTCTTTGTGGAATAGGTCAAGTTCCTTTGCACTCGTGTTTTCTAACACGCAAGGTATGATGTACTCTTTCTCCTCTTCTAAGACTGACTTAGAATATTCAACTGACACAATCTCAGCTATAATGTGAAGATAAGCAAGCAAAGCTACCAGCTGCTCTGGTGGAATGACACCTCCTGAACTTTTAGATGTAGCGGATTTCAAATCTTTCATAGTGAATCGACCTGTCTTCCTGAATCTCTTGGCTTTAGCCTGACCTACGCTATCAAAGCTCATGGCTTTGAGAATGACACCAGTGATACTGTCATACACTACCTGGATGTCTATGATGACCAGGTCTTCCAAACCAGGCACATCGGGGAAGTACATCAGAACACCGGCATGGTGGTGAAGAAACCACAGAGCTACTTTAGTCTCATAGAGTGTCATATTGAAGGCATTGGACAAGGCCAAGCAGGTCTTCATACTGGCTGTCCTCACCTCTCTCATGCGAAGACACAAGCTGAACAGAAGCCACACAGCTGGAATCTTCAGCTTCTTAAAGTGTTTCTCCATGGCATTCTCCAGTAGCTGATGCAAGTGATATATTTCTTCTACTCCGCCTTTCATGTTGTCCAAAGAAACGACAAGCTTGTCTTGTGAGCAGAACTGCAATATGCCATTTTCGTAGAAGTCTGTGTCTTGAATCACCTTTTGAAGCTGTGAGTCGACTGTAGCGATGTTTTCCTCAGAAACTTGGTCTTTGTGAGTACCCACTATATACACTACTGACTTGGAGGACTCGAGTATCTCACCAATGATGGGCGAGTTGTCTGCTCCTGGTAGAGGTTGAAGATGGGAGGACGAACTGAAACAAGATACACTGGCCAGGGTACGCAAAAGCATCTCTTGCAGAGTAAACTCAGAGTTCTCTGGTGCAGTTGTCTCTCCTGAAGCTCTCTGATAAAAGACTCGATATTCCTCGTCTAACTTGAACTTGTAGCTAAAGAACAGCAAGTAGAGGCCAGGTCCTATGGTGAGTGCTGGTAGCATGTCCATCAGCTCAGGCTGCCCTCCAGTGTCCTCCATTCTCAAGAAAGCTTTGAAAGAATGCTTCATAATTTCTGAAAACTGTGGTTGCCTTGAAACTCTCTCATATATGGCAGCTATTTCAGAATAATCTTGTGATGTTATCACCTCATCGGCTAGTTGGACATGTGTTGGTGAGAGAAGAGAGGATTTCTTTTGTCTCTTCATTGGTGGTTTTTCCACAACGTGAGACTGCTCTGTACTACTCGCCTGACTGACCTCTGCCTTCGTTGCAATATCTCCACTGGGACGAGCTGCAGCCTCAGAAGTGAATTTAGTCTCCAGACTTTTTCTAAGACTATGAAGGAGTAGAGATGCTTCCTCAGTGAGATTCTGTACAATGGTCCAGTTTGTTCCCTTATCTGCTGTAGTTGTATTAGACGTGCCTTGGACTAGCATATTACAACAACACTCCACTGTGCCTGTGCTGCCATGAATCTGTTCCTCTTCTTTGGCTGACATAAGATCTATGATCTCTTTTGTAACGCGACGGCGAGTTGTAGTCTTGCCTTGTCGTGGTGGACCAAGAAACATAAGCTTTAAAGACAGAAGCTCCAGAACCTCCTTGGAAACAATGAAGTGTTTGTATGCTTCTTCATACTTGTAGTCATCTATCACATAAAATAAAAAATAAGTCCATTTTTTGGAGAACTGATAGTAAATAGAACTACTTCAATGAACACAAAACTTGATACAGACACTGGGATTTCTTGCTCAAATGAAGTGGTTTCCAAAGAAAATGTCCCCTTTCTTAAACTATGTAACTCTCCTATTGCATATGCACTAATGACTCTTGACACAACTTTTATTATTCACACTGGTAATAGCTCACACACACCTGTGCATTGGTGCCTTTTGTAGTGACTTCTAGCTAATGAAGCAGCACTTGATTGTTGCTCCTAAAGCTGTGAGTTTATAGTAGCCCTATATTTACAAGTGATATAGTCACTCAGGTTTTACTCTACAATAACCCACACACTCCTATGCTTCTACCCTCAGCTGGCTCCAGCAATAGGAGTGTGGGCAGCTGGTTTTATAGCCTGGAGCTAAGCCAGTAGAAGCAGCTGCCAGTGCACCAGCTGCAATTTAGCTCAGACATTCTCAGCTAATAATTACATATCATACTTTCTTCTAGAGAGAAGCTGCTATTTGCATACACTAACCTGACAGAGTTACTTTATATACTCCATCTTTAATAACAGCAACCAGTAACTGTCCAGTAGACAAGACTGCAGTAGCTATGCATCCACCATTATCCTGATGACCTGGTCCATCTCCCTCACTAGTAGTCTCAATCCACTTCTCTGTCTTGTTGGAATAAATTCTAACCTTAGAATATGTATCCATGCCAATTAGATTCGATAAGGAAGAGGCCATAGCATAGGTGAGAGTAGATGTGGTTACTGTCCTCCATATTGTTAGTGGAGTTGTCCTGCCATTACTAGCAGATGCTATGAGAGACTCTAAAGTACATATAAATAGAATCTCTCTCTTGAGATCTCCTCCTGTGAAGTAGAAGTTGCCTTCATGGAATGTTGATCGCATGTCCTTGCATGAAGAAGGAAGTGAGTCTGCAGTCGTCCAATGGTCGTTGAGTAGAACTTCCACTATGTCCAAGTACTTGCCACGTGAGTCCCACCCACCAGCCACGACCAGGACCTCCGGTGATCCTCCACTAACTGGTGATGTCTCGTAGCGAGGAGTAGGCATGGCACGTAGCGATGGCTTCCAGTCTAGACCAGTAGTACTAGTCAACAGAGAGTTGGTGAGTTCATAAGGGGAGGGATGATATCCACCAACCAATACAAACTTAGACTGGTAGGTAGTTAGGGACGAGGATCCATATGGTGCACTAGTAGTAGTCCATGAGTGAAGGTCAGTAGAGATGTGAAGTCTGCGATAAAGATCCAGTATTATCACTGTATTCTGTAGTACTGCACATTGGTCAGGCACGACATTCCCACTCCAGGTATGGCAGTGTTCCCAGTGAAGTGAGGCTTGAGGATGGAGATCTCTCTAAATGCAAATAAATAAAAATATATATTTAAATTACAAGTAAACAAACAAACAAAAAGCATTGATTATTTATGCATATAAACACACGGACTTCATGTTTGATCAACAAATACATATTAAAAACAAACACACAAACACATTGATTCCTATTATAAGCAATGACTATGCCATATAAATATAGACTTTGTAAACTGTAAATAAACACATATAGAGAAATGGACATGCACACTAACAATACTAACTATATAGCATACAAACACACAAACATACACTTTCTCACACAATGTTTAGATACATAAACATAACGTGTTAAAAATTAGTTAGCAACAGTACTGAAATAGAAAAAAAACACACACAAACATACAAAAAAGAAAAGTATATTTTTTACATAAACATAACATAAATATAATATAGTTAGCAACATTACTTTAAAAAAAACACACACACAAACATACAATAAATAGAAAAGTGTCTTTTTTTCCCCGTGTATTTTAGCCCAGAAAAAAGTTTTGAATTCAATTTAACATAACAACCGGTGAGTGCAAAGATAAAAAAGAGTACAGATAAAAACAGTACAAGTCAACTTTAGAGAATGTTATCACATCGTTAGAGAGTATGCTATCACATCGACAGAGACTATGTTATCACATCGTCAGAGACTACCATATTACATCGTCAGAGAGTATGTTATCACATCGTCAGAGAGTATGTTATCACATCGTCAGAGAGTATGTTATCACATCGTCAGAGAGTATGTTATCACATCGTCAGAGAGTATGTTATCACATTGTCAGAGACTACCATATTACTTCGTCAGAGACTGCGATATCACATCGTCAGAGAGTATGTTATCACATCGTCAGAGAGTATGTTATCACATCGTCAGAGAGTCTGTTATCACAATGTAAGAGAGTATGTCATCACATCGTCAGAGAGTATGTTATCACATCGTCAAAGAGTATGTTATCACATCGTCAAAGAGTATGTTATCACATCGTCAGAGAGTATGTTATCACATCGTCAGAGAGTATGTTATCACAATGTAAGAGAGTATGTTATTACAATGTAAGAGAGTATGTTATCACAATGTAAGAGAGTATGTTATCACATCGTCAGAGAGTATGTTATCACAATGTAAGAGAGTATGTTATCACATTGTCAGAGACTATGGTATCACGTCCTAACTACTGATGTTTCCTAGTAGGACCATGGCTGGATTAGATAATTTAAAAAATTAGAGGAACTACTGTAACTGGCAAAGAGCCTACCAAGTGGGAACCTGGTTAGAGTGGTGTGTTTGTCAGAAATTAAGACTGTCTGCTTCGTCAAAAATAAAGCAAGATTTTTGTACGAGCTGGTTTGTGTGTCCTCCATAAGCACTGAATTGGGAGTATAAGGCTTTAGCTTGCTGATATAGCTGTGGAAGATTTTTTAGCTTTTAGCAGTAAATTGAAAGAAAAGTTTGACAAATTTTATTAGTGTTTTATGTAAGCAGTATTGAAACTAAGCCAAAGCAGTATTGAAACTAAGCCAAAACAGTAACAGAATGCTGAAGAAAAAGCTGCTTACTCTCATTCTATGACTTTGGAATTTGCTTAGGATGGTCACTGTGCTACATGTATATAAAAATTGCCAACACGTAAACATACATTAAATACAAACATACAACATTAAAATACACAAACATACAATTTTTATAAACACTGTAAGAAACTGTAAATAACAAGCACAGCAATATAAATACACAACTTACTGTATTTCTGGAACAAACTAGACTTCAAATAGCAAAAGTAAAATAGACAATTACAAACTATAGGAAAAAACGAGGGAAAGCAATGTATGAGAGTCCTCTCATAAAAATGCACCAGCAAATAAGAAAAGAGAGGGAAACTCATGTCTGAGCATGCTCATAAAGGCATCAATCAGCATCTGGAAAAAAGGGGGGAAAGTCAAGTCTGAGCATGCTCATAAAAGGCACCAGCATCTGAAAAAAAGAGGGAAAGTCATGTCTGAGCACGCTCATAAAGGCACCAGCATCTGGAAAGAAAAAAGAGAGAGGGAACTCATGCCTGGGCATGCTCATAACAGGCACCAGAGACTGGAAAGTATGCACAAAACATGTCCATTATTGCAACAAAACAAAAAACAAAAACAAAAAAAAACAAAAAAAAACAAAAAACAAAACAAAAATTAATTCTGAACTATTTTTCTAATTGGATTTATTGAAATGTAGTTTTTGCCTACACCTTAGTTTTGACTTAAATCACTTGCCCTCGCTGTAGCACAAAACTAGAAAATCATTTTAAGGAGCTATCACAAGCAATGCTTGCACAAGTGACTTAATTGAGCCCTTAACTACAAAAAAACAAAAACAAAACAAAAACAACAATAAAACCACTGGTGGTTTAGTTGACTTATTTTGAACTTGTCTAGAGTTTACTGATTGAGGTCTGTTGTCCTGACCTACACTTGGATGCAGTTGGGAAAGAGTTCTACTTTGATACTATCAAGGTTGGTGGCAAGCTCACTCTTACAATACAAGTAACAAAATAGTACAATTGAAAGAAGCTTCAGTTCTGCAAATGTCTAAATATGGCTGCACAAAAGAATGCATCAAGCAAGGATGTACGCTTGTCAATGTTTACAAAAAGAACAGATCGTGTGTGTGTGTGTGTTCCAATTAGAGCTAATGAATTGTACAAAAAAAACACCAGTGAACTGAGGAGTAGGAAGACAAATTATGTTTGTGCATTCATTCAATTAATGAATTGGATTGATAAAAAAGACAAAGTAGAAGCTTATTTTTTGTCAAATGAATCAAACACTTTTAGTCTATGCTGCTTATTTGTACTGGTATCTAACATAGCTCCTCTCACTTTGTAAAAGTTATCTACATCCCTTGATTAGATATTCAAACACTGGATCTAGTAATTAGATAAATAGACACTGGATCTAATAATGAATTCAGCAACTACATAAATACTGGATCTAATAAATTAGCAAACACTGCAATCAGACAATAAGCAAACACTGATCTGGTAGACAAAACTGGTTTAGTGAACAAACCATAATTTGGTAGCCAATACTTCTAGAAAACCCAACTCAGTAGCTACGGGCGCTCACCTCCTTAGGAAGTTGAGGCTGACCTTCCGCCATGCATAATCTTTTCCTGCCGCCGTCTTCAAGAATGGAGGCCTCCCTACGCTACTTAGATTCCTACTTTAAATATCCGGACTGGACCCCACCCAAAATACTGTATTTTACTGGATTCGCCCACCAAGTACGTAGTATACAAGGTCCTAATCTCTGCTTAATTCTGCAGGTAGCTAATGAGGAAAGGATCGTGTTGCTGCTGGTGCGTGTGGAGGTGCTTGGGAGAGAAGGGAAAAAAGTTCAAGGTTTTGGCTGCATCCAGTGCTAAAGCAGTTTGAAGAAGTAAAAAAATAAATGGTAATATACTGTTGGTACTAGTAACTTCTAGTAGTAGTAATGATATTATAAACTAGCAAGCACCTTGACACACAGTGGCACTTGATGCACTAACTTTTGCAAGTTAGGAATGCAGTACCATAAAGTATTGTTATCCATGGTTTCCCTCTCTTGCTCTCTTTTTCCTGAGCCATCTCAGTTTTTCTTATTCTTCTCGTCAGGTCTTGGGTTCCCTTCTCTTTCGTACGTCCCCACATATATAAACAATTATCCCGATTGTCAATTCAACACCACTTTCTCTTCCTTTGTCTATCTCTCTTGCTTCTCTGTATCTCTTGTCCTTTTAAAAAACCTTGGTTTCCTTATCGCGTTCTACTGAATGTGATGACGCTTGCCTTGTGGCACTTGGTGTGCTAAGTTTAGCAATTTAGAAATGCTTTAGCACCATATATTTTTATTTATTTTTTTTTAATTTCTTTATATATTTCAAAGAGTAAGAGAGCTATTGTGTATTTATAACTGATCACAATAGGAAATGTATTATAAACTGAAGTTCTTTGTACTTCTATTCCAGTTTGTGCAGGAATGTGTGTATGTGTGTTTGTGTGCGGTGGAGCAGCCCCACCCCTCAACTAATATTTCCTCATACTTGTAACTCTCTCATTCTATTCAGTTCTTTCTATTTTCCTTTACTATTTTGTGTTATTTTGTTTTGTACTTTGCTCTTTAGTTCTGTATCATTTTGTTTGAATTTGAGACTGAGTGCTGATAGGGATCTTGAGCATACTGGGAATAGTGGATAGACCTTAGTCAGTGTGTTTAAGTCTGGACATATTTTTGTCTTTTTCCCTTTGTTTTAGTTAGTAGTCTTTGTGTGATAGTTTGGCTGAGTTTCTATAGCTTTACCCAATTGTCGTATGCTACTACAGGCGGGCAATAATTAAAATCCAACCTTAAGATTGTGTATAATATTATTTATTGTTGATAAGGTGTAGTTCATTGTAAAAGTGTTTGTTTTATTATGAACTGGTTATATTTGATAGAGATGAGTTCTTCCAGCAACTTAGACTTATACAGCATCCTTCACATGTGGCCAATATTCCAGCAACACTGAAGAGTCTCTCCACAGGAGCTGAAGATACTGGAATGCAAAGGTAATTAGTGAATGGGATGACAGGGGCACAGAGTGTAGTTGTATGTATGTGTGTGAATATGTGACCACTCAATATGTAGACAGTGTGTGTGTGTGTGTGTTTGCATGAGTAGTGAGTGTAGTCACAGCGTCAGTTGTCCCATGGGACAATAGAAATGTCTCATGGGATGTCTCATCAAAATATTGAAGTTGTAACAGTTGTTACTTTCACTGCAGGTAACTCCTTCTTGTAGTTGAATAGTCATGCTAGTATATTGTGTTTGTAGTCACATGACTGGTACACTCAATATGGAGGGCTTCATCTCCATGCCGTATTCATACTCCTCGACATCCCACAAATGGTGAGACTGAGTGTGCTATCAATATCATTATAGGATCTGCAAATAGTGATGAAGTTCTTATAAGACCAGTGACTAGAGGTAGTGATGATGTTTTTTATGGGACCAGTGACTAGAGGTAGTGATGGGGTTCATACGTGACCAGTGACTAGAGGTAGTGATGAGGTTCTTACATGACCAGTGACTAGAGGTAGTGATGGGGTTCATACGTGACCAGTGAACAGAGGTTGTGATGGGGTTCTCATGTGACCAGTGACTAGAGGTAGTGATGGGGTTCTCATGTGACCAGTGACTAGAGTTAGTGATGAGGTTCTCATGTGATCAGTGACTAGAGGTAGTGATGAGGTTCTTACGTGACCAGTGACTAGATGTAGTGATGAGGTTCTCATGTGACCAGTGACTAGATGTAGTGATGGGGTTTCTCATGTGACCAGTGACTAGAGGTAGTGATGGGTTCTCATGTGACCAGTGACTAGAGGTAGTGATGGGGTTCTCATGTGACCAGTGACTAGAGGTAGTGATAAGGTTCTCATGTGAATAGTGATTAGTGGTAGTGATGGGGTTCTTATGTGACAAGTGGATCCAGTCATAGAGACTGTGTGTGACCTACTATAGTATGTCCAAGTTGATTTTGCCAGAAAAAAACTTGAATAACTTTTGAACGGAAGCAGCTACGCATCCGGGGTTTGCACCGTTAAAAATGTTTCCTCAGTATACTCCAAAACCGGAGAGAAAGTGCTATTCCAAAACTCAATACAAAAGTCTATGAAGAAAAAACCACAGGTTTCCCGCTCAAAACGCGCCCGCTTTTAGTCGCGTATTGTATTGCGATTAGTTTAGGTTGGGAGTGTGGAAACAGGATAGACGAAGTGTTCTGTTGTGTCAGAGGGTACAGGACCTCCTGATAGGATGTTGGTAAGATTATTTGTCTACCTATTCAATAACAAATGCCGTATAGCCAATACATTTCAGAGTGATATAGCTAACATTTAGCTAGCAACTTGTAATACAGCCTTTTTGCCGTTAAATTGTGTACTTGTCAAAGCTGTGTTTATGCCAATTCCTTTTCTTCAGTACTAGATGCCGTTTATTATAAGGATTAGGACCAACTCAGGCTGCACTCCACCTTCAACTCAGATCACAACTATATTTTGTGTATGTGTACTACTTAAATTCTATCATCTCATCAATTTTCTACTGTATATAAATAAATGAAACAATTGTTAACAGTGCTGCAGTGCTTAGTCCTGTGAATATCAGAATATTTCTGATGGGATGTAGGGAGGATGATTTGTGTGTAATGATATTTCAGTGTGTAGGAGGAGAGTGTGTATGTGTGTGATGATATTTCAGTGTGTAGGCAGAGAGTGTGTATGTGTGTGATGATATTTCAGTGTGTAGGAGGGAGTGGTATGTGTGGATGATATTCAGTGTGAGGGGAGAGGTGTATGTTGTGATGATATTTCAGTGAGTAGGAAGAGAGTGTGTATGTGTGTGATGATATTTCAGTGTGTAGAGGAGAGTGTGTATGTGTGTGATGATATTTCAGTGTGTAGGAGGAGTGTGTGTATGTGTGTGATGATATTCAGTGTGTAGGAGGAGTGTGTGTATGTGTGTGATGATATTTCAATGTGTAGGAGGAGAGTGTGTATGTGTGTGATGATATTTCAGTGTGTAGGAGGAGAGTGTGTATGTGTGTGATGATATTTCAGTGTGTAGGCAGAGAGTGTATATGTGTGTGATGATATTTCAGTGTTTAGGAGGAGAGTGTTTATGTGTGTGATGATATTTCTGTGTGTAGGAGGAGAGTGTGTATGTGTGTGATGATATTTCAGTGTGTAGGAGGAGTGTGTGTATGTGTGTGATGATATTCAGTGTGTAGGAGGAGTGTGTGTATGTGTGTGATGATATTTCAATGTGTAGGAGGAGAGTGTGTATGTGTGTGATGATATTTCAGTGTGTAGGAGGAGAGTGTGTATGTGTGTGATGATATTTCAGTGTGTAGGCAGAGAGTGTATATGTGTGTGATGATATTTCAGTGTTTAGGAGGAGAGTGTTTATGTGTGTGATGATATTTCTGTGTGTAGGAGGAGAGTGTGTATGTGTGTGATGATATTTCAGTGTGTAGGAGGAGAGTGTGTATGTGTGTGATGATATTTCAGTGTGTAGGAGGAGAGTGTGTATGTGTGTGATGATATTTCAGTGTGTAGGAGTAGAGTGTGTATGTGTGTGATGATGTTTCAGTGTGTAGGAAGAGAGTGTGTATGTGTGTGATGATATTTCGGTGTGTAGGAGGAGAGTGTATATGTGTGTGATGATATTTCAGTGTGTAGGAGGAGAGTGTGTATGTGTGTGATAATATTTCAGTGTGTAGGAAGAGAGTGTGTATGTGTGTTATGATATTTCAGTGTGTAGGAGGAGTGTGTATGTGTGTTATGATATTTCAGTGTGTAGGAGGAGAGTGTATGTGTGTGATGATATTTCAGTGTGTAGGAGGAGAGAGTGTATGTGTGATGATATTTCAGTGTGTAGGAGGAGTGTGTGTATGTGTGTGATGATATTTCAGTGTGTAGGAAGAGAGTGTGTATGTGTGTTATGATATTTCAGTGTGTAGGAGGAGTGTGTATGTGTGTTATGATATTTCAGTGTGTAGGAGGAGAGTGTGTATGTGTGTGATGATATTTCAGTGTGTAGGAGGAGAGTGTGTATGTGTGTGATGATATTTCAGTGTGTAGGAGGAGTGTGTGTATGTGTGTGATGATATTTCAGTGTGTAGGAGGAGAGTGTGTATGTGTGTGATGATATTTCAGTGTGTAGGCGGAGAGTGTGTATGTGTGTGATGATATTTCATTGTGTAGGAGGAGAGTGTGTATGTGTGTGATGATATTTCAGTGTGTAGGAGGAGAGTGTATATGTGTGTGATGATATTTCAGTGTGTAGGAGGAGAGTGTGTGTATTTGTGTGATGATATTTCATTGTGTAGGAGGAGAGTGTGTATGTGTGTGATGATATTTCAGTGTGTAGGAAGAGAGTGTGTATGTGTGTGATGATATTTCAGTGTGTAGGAGGAGAGTGTGTATGTGTGTGATGATATTTCAGTGTGTAGGAGGAGAGTGTATATGTGTGTGATGATATTTCAGTGTGTAGGAGGAGAGTGTGTGTATGTGTGTGATGATATTTCAGTGTGTAGGAGGAGAGTGCGTATGTGTGTGATGATATTTCAGTGAGTAGGAGGAGAGTGTGTATGTGTGTGATGATATTTCAGTATGTAGGTATGAGGTATATACTGTAGTTGAGAGTAGAATAGAGAGAGTGTGTGGGTGGGTGTAAAGATGATATTTCAGAGTGTGTATGGACACACTGTATAAATGAGGTGTTATATTACACTGAGTGTTGTTAGTCAGTTGTCCTCTTGGATAATAGAAAAGTTTTATGAATTATTTATTTTATTTGTGTGTGTGTGTGTGCAGAGATTACCTATCCTAGCATAATGCCACCTAATATGGCTACCAGCAAAGGTGCGGGGCCAACAGAGAGGAGGGCGGAGCCACTAGGTGTAGACTGCAATAATGAGGAGGAGGAGCTACTCAGTAAACTCTTGCAACAAAACAAGTAAGACCAACAGAAAGAAAAGAATAGAGACATGTGCAGTACGTATGGTGTGTGTATGTATGTGTGTTTGTATGTATGTATGGTGTGTATGTATGATGTGTGTATGTATGTGTGTTTGTATGTGTGGGTGGATGGTTGTACTGTATGTATGTGTGTACATGTTTCTGTAAATGTGTGTGGGTGTGCGTGCACATGTTTATAGATACCACGAGGTATTGTGTTTTATGGTCATTTAGTAAGCGCGTTTTAGAAGTGTGTCATTATGTGGGTGGGTCCCGGCCTTTCGTATAAAAGGCCGGTATGCACATGAGTTTGAGTTCGTTCTTTCAGTCTGTATCACCTTCATCACCTTTGTGTTGTCCCGTTTGATGTATTAAGAGTTGAAACCCTCTTCACAGAGAACACTGGGGAAGGCCAGCCATAAGGGGTAGCTACCACTAGTTGCAGAATGGATTGAGGGACTTACAAGATGGCAGCAATTACTATTATTATTATTACAGTAGACCTAGAACATCTGCTGGTAGCCCACGGTCACAGAGAAAGAAGAGGAACAAACTGTCTCCCAGCACGGAGAATTAGAGCTCCCTGTGTTGTGTTGTATATATCTGTGCACCGTCTACATTTTTGTACGTTGTGTATTCACCCTGTATTATATTTTATACAGCTCTAGTCCGTCCCCAAGGAAAAGACTAACTTAAAGGATGCCTCCTAAAGAGAAACAGAGCAAGTCTGGAGCCAAACAAGAGGAGCCGGACAGTGAGGACATTCCTGGAGAGGAGGAAATAGATGAGGAATTTGATGAGGAGGAGGTGAGGCCAAAGGGAGTGGCTGTAGGAGGAGCTGGTATAAGGCGGGAAGCAGAAGAGGGTGATAGAGAGCCACACCATGTGGGAGGAGCTCGGGCGGGTGGAGCTGGAGAGTTTGGAGGGTTAGTGGAAGCTTTGAAGCTAGCCTTTGGAGGTAGTAGTAGGACCCCAACCCATTTGCTTTGAGCCCCCGGGAGGCGGTAAAGGAAATCCCAGCTTACCGGGGCCTTGCTAAGTATTTACGAGGATTAGAGGCTGAGTTACGTGAACTGAAAATGCCCAGAGGGAAACCTGTTATCAAAGATCCCTTCTAGACTCAAGGATAACATTGTTGAGTTGTTGAGAGCAGAGGAGGTTTTGAGGACCCGAAGCAGGCATTACTAAGGAGGGTAGGGCCTAGCTTGCGGAAGCTGGAAATAGAATTTTTTACCCCAAGGAAATGTACCAACCAGGATAGGGTTGAAAGAGTTAAGAGCATTATTGGTAAAGTGGAGAGAGCTTGTATGCTAGTATGCTGTGTCCAACCAGGAACGATTTTAAGCTGTTCCTGACTCGTGGAATGTGGACTTGTGTCCAGTTCATCTGTCACCACAACAGATGAGTTGGTAGAGGCGGCCGGTCTCCTCATGGAGACAGCGTTGACCATGTTGAGGGAAGATAAGAAATCTTCTGGAAGTGTGAAGTGTTTCACTTGCCAGAAGCCAGGCCATAAGAGTTGTGACTGCCCTGACTGAGCAAAGAAACCCAGTGAGAGCACTACTAAGAATAACTAACACTTATCAGTTAATTGTTCAGGTGCTGTGCCGTCTCTCTGCTTTGTGGGGAGGCATGTGTGTGACCAGGTCCTGCCAGTAACTCTGTGGACATGTTGATGAAGCTGATAGAGAAGAGTATGTGTGTGGTGTGCATGAATTCTCACATGGAACTCACGAGGTCAGTCGCAGAGTGGGTAAAGGGTGGGAGAAATGGAGGAAATTTGACCGAGTAATGGATTATTATGCAGTGACCATTAAGAATGCTGCTGTGTGCATGTATGTGTCTTTTATTGTGTGAGTGTGTGTGGGTGTGCTGAAAAACAATTCTAGGAAGGGAAAGAGTAACTTTTTAAAAATTCACAAGGAGGGGCAATGAGAGGAGACACAGTCAAGGAATCTTTGCAGTATACGCGAAGACTATGTTGATTTCATGTTGCAAATCAAGTACTAAAGGATTTCTAGTGGAGGGAGGGGGAGGGGGAGGGGACTTTCAGCACAGACAATTTTCCTCCCTTACCCCTTTAAATGCAGCCCAGTGTGTGTGTGTGTGTGTGTGTGTGTGAATATTTTTTAACTTTGTTTTTCTGCAACATTATTCATGCAGTCAAGAACAACAGTAGGAGTTGTTGCTATGAATACAGTTAACATTTATGAATGTTGTTAGGCAGTGAACTGGCCTTCTGTCAGGAATGCAGCCCCCAGGGCAGCAGACATTATTCATGCAGTCAAACAACCTCTTAATACAGTTAACATTTATGAATGTTGTCAGGCAGTGAACTGGCCTTCTGTCAGGAATGCAGCCTCAGGGCAACAGGCGTAGGACATGATTAGTTCTTGTTTGTTTAATTGTTGTGTTTGGGTATAGGGAGGATAGGCAGAAGTGCGTCTATTTCTCCTGAAGTTCTTAGCCTGGCTTCTCTCATAGTGACTGCCAGGTGTGTGTGACCCACTGAGAGAATTTGCATTTGCATTTTGCATGTGGTGTGTGTGTGTTTTGGGGGCGTGTGTGTATATATATATGGGGCGGAAGGGAGGGCATGTAGTCCGGTTACTTCAGTTCCCATGGGACTGAGTGTGCTATGAATATCATTATACGATTTAACCTATGGTTTTAATGCCTACTGTGGGGGTTGTAAGTCCTCACACTGGGTAATGGTAAAGTTGGTAAGGATCGAAGGACCAGGTATTCACTTAAGATAACGCAAGCTAGAATCTGACTCAACCGCTGGCTGTGAGGCTTGCAGTCTTGTCAGACAGCTCAAAAGCGCGCACTCTTGTTGCGGGGTATTGCACAAGTTCTCAGAGGTGAATAACAATTTTATCATTTACATTAAGACATTATATATTGGGTGACATGACAGAGAGTACGCTGGGTTTGAGCCGGGCGGGGCGATTATTGATCGTTGTCTGGTGACGACTCCGTCCCAGACATACTCCGGGGGCTTGAGTTGTTGTTGGAGTCTTGATCTTCTTCAAAGATGACAGGAACCAGCCTGTTGGTTGCACGCTTGTATATCCGTCCTCCGCACCGCAACGTGACGGTACGCACATGACCATCATCTCCAGGATGTACGGCTTCGATCCTTGCGATTGGCCAGTCACGGGTTCTGAGCGTCTCGTCTTTGACGAAGACTAGTTCACCGACGACTGGAGAGTGGCCGGGCTTGTTCCATTTGCTCCTAGGTGCACAGGTAGAAAGGTATGTGGACATCCACTGGCACCAGAAGTCATTGACCAGTCGTAGTACTAGACCCCAGCGTCGAAGATTGTTAGTTTTCCCTGTAGGTGGCAGTGGTTGAGGAATAGCCAGAAGTGGGCGTCCAACTAAGAAGTGCCCTGGTGTGAGGTACCTTCCAGTCATGGCTTCGTCCTCTCCCAATGGAGTGATAGGTCTGCTGTTGAGCACGGCTTCCACTTGTGTCAAGAGCGTGTACATCTCATCCCACCGAAGTGGGTGAGGTTCCATTACTTTCCTCAGCAGCATCTTGGTAGCTTTGACGGAGGCTTCCCACAGTCCCCCAAAGTGCGGAGCCCTCGGCGGGATGTGGTGCCACTTGATGTTGTGTTGACTTGAGAAGATTGTGATGACTTGTTTGGTGTCTTCAGATTCGGTGAACTTCTGCAAGTCCCGAATCTCCTCCCGGGCTCCCTGGAAATTGGTCCCATTGTCTGAGTAGACATCAGTAGGACAGCCTCGTCTGGCGACGAACCGGTCCAGGGTAGCTCGGAAGTCCGGAGTAGAGAGCGAACTGCACAAGTCTAAGTGAATGGCCTTGGTGGCCATACAGACAAAGTGCACAGCGTATGCCTTGATGATCGAAGGCTTTCTGGTATAGCCAACCTTGAGTTGGTAGGTTCCTGAGAAATCCACGCCAGTCCTACAGAAGGGCGGGGCAGGAGTTGTTCGTGAAGATGGCAGCATACCCATCATCGAAATGAGGGGTTTCGAATAGGCCTTCTGACATGACACACAGGTACGACTTATGATCTTGAGGAGGTTGCGTAGACCGGGTATCCAGAAGGTAGAGGCTAGAATCGAGATCATGGCTGAGATGCCAGCATGGCTGTGGGTCCGATGTAGTGAGGAGACCAACAGCTTAGTGAGATCAGAACGAGCCGAGAGTGGAATCAGGGTAGAAGGTGTTCTAGGTGACTTGGGATCCCTTACTCGACTTTGAACAATCAGGTGTCGGTGAACAGAGATGGCAACTGTAAATCGTCGGAGAGCATGTCCATCAGGCAAAGGTTTGTCTTTCCGCACAGCATCAAAGACATCATAGAAGGTCTGCATCTGAGCCAGCAGGAATATGCGGAATCTGGCAAACTCTAACTCATCACAAGTGAGATGTGTAGCTGAAGAACGTGGCGTCCGAGTAGAAGACGAGGTCTTGAAACGGAATAACCAGGCGATCACTCTCACCAGCTGAGCAAAAGATGAGAATTTCTTCCACAAAACGTTCAAGAACTGGTCTTGAGAGTCTGGCAGAGTGAGGCAAGGCTTGATGGATACTTTCAGCAGGGACACAGCAGGCTTCGACAGAGCACGATTAGGCCATTGATCAGGAGGATGGCTGAGCCAAGGGGGTCCAGACCACCAAAGAGACGATGTCAGCAGGTCCTGAGCCCTAACTCCTCTGCTGGCCAGGTCTGCTGGGTTCTCCTTCGACCGAACATGTCTCCATCGAACGTCGGGAAGGAGCTCCTGTATAGCAAAAACTCTGTTTGCAATAAATCGATCTGACATGGTGGGAGCTTTCGGCAGCCAATGTAGCACGACTTCACTATCAAGCCAAGTGAAGACTCGATCCAGAGGGATGTTGAGAAGTGCAGCAGTGCGTTGGATAAGTTGAGCGAGAAGCAAGGCACCTCTGAGTTCAGCCTTAGGGATGGTGGTAGGCTTGATAGGTAGAACACAGGCCTTTGCGATCACAAGTCTGGAGGCCACGGTGCCCTCGGCGGTGACAGACAGAAGGTAAATACAGGCACCGTAGGCCACTTGCGAGGCGTCAGCGAATCCATGGAGGCTCCACTGAGAAGGGTCTGTGTTGTCGAAAGGTACGATGCGTCTAGGAACCGGGAACTCGTTAAGTAGATGGAGGTCACTCTGCCAATCCAGCCAGCGAGACACTATGTCAGGAGGCACAGGCTTGTCCCAAGTGAGAGAGAGCTTCCACAGGGATTGGTACAGAATTCTGGCCGAGATGATAACAGGGCAGAAGAGACCCAGCACATCAAAGACACCCGCTGCTACAGAAGCAATGGAGCGCTTGGTGATCTTGGTGGACTCGAGTTCAGGTTTGGAAATGGAAACGTGGATGGTGTCGTCCTCAACAGCCCAGTGAACTCCCAAAGCTTTAGGAGCATCACAAGAGCGCGAGACGATCTGATGAGCCTTATCAGTCTCGAGGAGATGAGTGGGAATTGAATCCTTGAGTTCCTTGGAGTTGGAACGCCACTTGCGCAGCGTCATGTGGGCTTGGTCCAGCAAATCACACAGCTGGACACGCAACTTGTTGGCTTCTTCCACGGAATTGGCTCCGGAGATGAAGTCGTCTACATAAAAGGAGTTTAAGATGGCTTGGGATGCTTCCGGGTGAGATGTTGAGTAGAGGTTCGCCAAAGTGTGTAGCACTTGAGTGGCAAGGAAGGGCGAACTCTTCACTCCGAAAGTGAGACGATGCATGCGACAGTCTACTACGGTCCCTTTGTCGTTCCTCATAAGGAAGCGATGGTAATCACGTTCATCTGGGTTGAGGAGAATCTCCCTAAACATTTTGGAGATATCCGCAGTCATCCCCACGGAATGGAGACGAAAGCAGGTCAGCACGTCCGTCAGGGGAGGGTACAGGTTGGGTCCCGGTAGCAGAGTGTCGTTGAGCGAGTAGGTGGTCGAGGAACGAGCCGACGCGTCAAAGACGGCACGAACTTTAGTGGTTGATGAAGAATCTTTAAAAACACCGTGGACAGGCAGGTAACAAGAAGGAGACTGATGGATTTCGCCAGGTGGTATGGTGACTGCGTGTCCCAGGTCCAGGTACTCTTGCATGACTGCAGAGAAGGCTTCAAGTTTCCCTTTAGCCGACAAGGACCTCTCGTTAGCGAGAAGACGGGACATGGCTTGTCTCCTGGTGTCACCGATAGGAGGAGGGTCGTCCACACGAGGTAGTGAAACTGCGAAGCGACCTTCAACTCTGGTGTTGGTGTCGTCGAAGTCTTTCAAGACTTTTAGATTGGTAGGAGAATGAATGGGAGCTTCAGCAATGACTTGGTCGTCCCAATGAGGTGACGGTTCAACGCAGGAAACCGACTGTGCGATGTTGAGCACAGGGCTAGCAGAGTCGTGGTCGTGAAGTCCGGAGATGCAGAGGCCGAACACGGTCGGTTGAGCGATGTAGTCGTCGACCTTGAACAACGCACCAGTGAAGATGTTGACGGCATCATACAAGCTGAGAAGAATGTCTGTGGCACCGCCCAGTTCGGTGTCGGCTAGCTTGTAGTGTTGGATGCCAGGAGTAGACTTGATGTTCTCGACACGAGCAGGCGGCTTCAAGAATGGGATCTTAGGCACAACGTGAAGGTAGAATGGCACAGGAGGTACGGAGGTTGTCAGCGAAGTCAGGCTGGCCCTGACAGCAAACTTGCAAGTGACAGGGTCGGCACATCCCAAGAAGACGACGGGGTCATGAATCCGCTTGAGCTTCAGGTCTGCGGCTAACTTCTCCGTTATCACACTGAATGTCGAACCCGAATCCAGTGCAGCTCTTGCAGGAAGGTCCACTCCGTTGTTGGAAACAGAGGCGCAGAATGTCATGAGTGAGGCTGAGTGACGCTCTCCATCCGCAGCTATGGAAACTCCAAAGCTCTCCATCTGTGTCAGGAGTTGCACAACCTTTGGCACTGAAGTAGGAGACGTTGAGTTGGTGGTGTGAATCAACGTATGATGCTTCGCCCCACACGTCTTGCAAGAGTACTTGCTCGGGCAGTTCTTCTGTCCGTGACGGTTGGAAAAGCAATTAATGCAGAGATGGTGGTCCCTGATCAACTTGTTGCGGCTCTCAATGGACATCTCTAGGAAGGACGAGCACTTGAAGAGAGCGTGGTGTTCTTCGCAAGCAGGGCAATTAGACGAGGTCTTGTTGCTCGGCTTGTTAGGTTTCTGCTTGTGATGTTGTACAGCAGCAGCAGAAGGGGTTGAAGAGGCAGACGGAGAATACGTACTGGACGCGTAGTGAGGCGACATGGCAACTTCTTGTATCCAATGTTGGGCAAAGTCATGCACGTCTTCCAAGTCAGGAACACCTGAGTTTTTCCTGAAGTGGTGCCATTCTCGTTTGCAATCTTCGTCCATCACACTGAGCATGAGCACAGCAAGATAGGCAGTAAGGTCGTTTCCTACTAGGTTCTTGAACTTCCTAGCCGGGAGCACGACGTTATCAATCACAGCTTTTAAATCCAAAGTCTTGAGGCGAACTTGACGAACAGAGGAAATCTTTTGGACGATGAGAGGGCATACGACTCGAGTGGAGCCGAAGCGATCCCGTAGTAGCTTGAGCATCTCGTCCATGTCTGCGTCTTTGTTGCCAATGTTACGTAAAATGTCTTGACCATCTGGATGGCGTATGGCGTTGGTTAAGTGGCCTCGAATCTCCAAATTGGAGTGGCCTTTCGCTCGGGTCTTAATGGTTGCCCGAAACATGGTTTCAAAATGTTCCCAGTTGAAGGGGTCCCCATCAAAGGTAGGGACATTGAGATGGATAGACTGGGAATGTGGCGTAGATGGAGCAGCAGTAGCCGAAGCAGCAGCAGAAGGAGCTGGTGTAGTCGCAGACGAAGTCGCGATGTCCTTCTCCGCAGTGTAGATCACGTCGTTGAGGTCGTCCAATCTCTTACGCAGGTCTACAGACCTGGCATCCAAATCACCATGAGTCTTGGTGAAAGGAGCAGCACGATCAAACCAGTCGTCACACGAGTCAGTGAGCTTCTCGAAGTTCCGTCTGAAGGTCGATGAAGAGACCTGAACAGCAGCACTGGTGGCAACAAGCTTGTTGAGGATGGAGTTACTCTTGTGCCATAGATCACACAATTGCTTGTTCTCACGGATCAACGTACGAATGGAAGCTAGAGCTTCAACATCCTTGTCCTTCTCTGGTTCTTCCGCCTCGATCATGTCATCCAAGCCTAGAATCAATTCGTCTATCTGATCCTGGATCATCGTGTGGGCAGACTTGATAGCAGCCAGCTCCTCAAGGTGGTCGTCGGGAACTTCGGGAGACATATCGTTGAGACTTTTGCTCCTGAATTCCGACGACTTCCGCTTGAGTTTGGAGAGCGAGCCACGTTTGCTACCACGCTTTCGGCGAAGAGACTCCAAGGTCTGATGGATAGAGACGGCGTCTGTCATAGCAGTAGAAGTGAAGTGAGAAGAAGTAGAGGTGACGATTAGAGGTGTCGAAAAAAACTCGAAGTGCTGTAAACAGCAATCAGACTGCAGGAAAACGAACAACAACGGTAAGGTCCAACTGATAGCAAAGATGGAGCAGCACTAGTTCGAACACTAAGTAGGCTCGAAGGACCAAACAATGTGGGGGTTGTAAGTCCTCACACTGGGTAATGGTAAAGTTGGTAAGGATCGAAGGACCAGGTATTCACTTAAGATAACGCAAGCTAGAATCTGACTCAACCGCTGGCTGTGAGGCTTGCAGTCTTGTCAGACAGCTCAAAAGCGCGCACTCTTGTTGCGGGGTATTGCACAAGTTCTCAGAGGTGAATAACAATTTTATCATTTACATTAAGACATTATATATTGGGTGACATGACAGAGAGTACGCTGGGTTTGAGCCGGGCGGGGCGATTATTGATCGTTGTCTGGTGACGACTCCGTCCCAGACACCTACTCTGTATCAGGATATTTTGGTACGGTATGTGGGTGGGTGTGTATGTAGGTGGGTGATTGTGTGTGCTGTAAGGAAAGGCCTTACTCCTGCGAGTTCCTAGCCTGGCTCCACTCGTAGTGACCGCCAGATGTGTGTGTGGGTGGGTGGGTGGGTAAGTGTGAGCTAATACAAAAATTTTAGTATTTGTAGTCACTCAAACCGCTCTTATCCGGACAGTCTGGGACCAAGGGGTGTCCGTAACTAAGAAATGTCCGTAACTCAGAAATACTTAATTTATTCGGTGATGAACCGTGTATACAATTAATTATTTGATAATTGAATTAGTATATTACTTAAAATTAACAAAAAATACATGAATCAATTTATTTAAAATATGAAGTGATTTTAGTTTGCTTCATAGATTTCAAGCTAGGCTGAGCTGCATCGTCTCTCCAACTTTTTACCAGCATAAGATGTGCAGGGTGTGTGTTGCCTTTGGACTCCAACCACTCCAAAGCAGTATCGAAAGCAGCACAAGCTTGCGATGGAGTAACTGCATTTGAAGAAGCTTCATCTTCATTTTTGGACTCAGATTCTTCTCTCTCTTGCAAAACATCTTCTACAATTTCTTCATCGTTCATGTCCAAATATCATTCACTGTAGATTTTGGAACACCAAACTGTCCAGACACTGCCTCACTAACTTCCCTTTCTTAACTTCTGATATTATCTCCAGCTTTCTTTCTAGAGTTAAAATGCTACGCTTGGTTTAGTTACCGCGACCTTGCCTCCACCACCGCTGGTCGTTGAGTTCTTAGAAGAACTAGCAGCGCACTGCCTTTCAAAGAGTTTTGAGAAGAACTAGCAGCGACGCCGCCGGTCAACGAGTTCTGAGAAGAACTAGCGGTAGACGCACTAACTGCCTGTTGATTCCCTGCTCCATCTCCGCAAACAACGCTACGATCAAATACACTCTCGAAGTGCCACACGCGAAATATTTTCCCGATTTTATTCGTTTAATTTGGTAGCTTTCCGACTACACTGACGATCCGTACGCAGTCAATAATTTTAGTTGGTGTCCGGTAGACAGAGGTGTCCGTAACTTAGACGAACGGATAAGAGAGGTTCGAGTGTAATAGATATAATAATATTTTGGGTAAGGGGTTTGTGTATGTGTGAGTATGAAATGAAGTGTAGGGAAGTGTAAAAGATTCTGAGTGTGTGTATGTGTGTGATGATATTTCAGTGTGTAGGAGGAGAGTGTGTATGTGTGTGATGATATTTCAGTGTGTAGGAGGAGAGTGTGTGTATGTGTGTGATGATATTTCAGTGTGTAGGAGGAGAGGGATGGTGTGATTGATATTTCAGTGATTTGTAGAGGAGAGGTGTGTATTGTGTGTGAGATATTTCAGTGTTGTAGGAGGAGAGTTATATGGTGTGATGATATTCAGTGTGTTGTAGGGGGGAGTGTGTATGTGTGTGATGATATTTCAGGTGTAGGAGGCGGGTAGGTGTGTTGTGTGTGATGATTATTTCAGTGTGTAGGAGGAGAGTGTGTATGGTGTGCATGATATTTCCGTGTGTAGGCGGAGAATGTGTCTGTGTGTGATGATATGTCAGTGGTAGGAGAGTGTGTGTAGTGTGTGATGATATTTCAGGTGTTCGGAGAAGAAAGAAGAATGTGTAGTGGGATGATATTTAGTGGTAGGAAACGAGGTGTTGTGTTTGTGATGATATTTCAATGCTATTATATTGTGTTTGTAGTCACATGACTGGTGCAATGCCCACCCTTTATAGGATATTTGGTGCAGTGTGTGTGTATCGATGTGTGTATGTGTATGGATAGGTTTGTTTCGTTGTGTGTGTGGGGATAGGGGAGGGTAGATGTGTTTTGGTGTGTGTGTGTGGGGTGGGGGGGGGTGGATAGTAGGTATGTTTTCGGTGTGGGTACGTGGGTGAGTGTGAGAAAAGTCAATTTATTATTAATTACACCTTTGATGATGATTAATTTATAATTAGTTCAAATTAACATTAAATTAATTTAACTTTTAATTTTATTTTTGTGCTAATCACGTGATTCTGGTATGTGTGTGTGTGTGAAATAAGATTTAAATAAAACTAATCCTCTGCTGCCAACTCATTAAGTGGGTGGGGCAAGTAGGTGGGGCCTCTTAGGAATAGTCACGGATAATTTGACGACAAAGCTAGACAGTTAATGGAGTTTGCCCTAGGCTACATATGTATGTGTGGGTGGATGGTTGTACTGTATGTATGTGTGTACATGTTTCTGTAAATGTGTGTGTTTGTGTGCATGATACAGTCACATCAGTGACCACGATAGAAATAAGATAATACATATATATTAAGATATATCAGTTTGTTGTTGTTGTTGTTGTTGACTGGTTTTGATTATTTTAAAGGTGTACATTCTCTACTATATTGTGGCCATGTTTTGATCATTCTTGTGTAATTGTGTTCAGAACTATCCCAAGCTGCGCTTGGTGGACCCCCTGGACTATGAGGAGACGCAAGGACTTGGAGCACTAGAAGTACCTGAACCTGTTTCCACAGCAGGATGTCACGGTGGATGTGGTCATGTGATTGATCAATGTTGTCACGTGATTGCTGTGTGAGGTCATGTGATTGATGAGTGGGGTCATGTGATTGATCAATGGAGCCATGTGATATTGTGTGCTATGGTAGCAATGCTGTTGAAAGATTATCACTTTAAACTACACATGATCAATTTGGCAAGTATATATTTTTTTTTTCCCCCACCATCCTTGTAGCTTCTGGTAATTGTGTGGTTGTTCTTCTCCATCCTCCAGTGTCTCAAGTTCTGCTGTGGTGGCACAAAGTGGACCACAGCTTCAACCAGACACCCACCTGCTCCAGTGGGTTACAACATGGAAAGAGGTGGGTGTGGTCTATGTATAAGTGGGTGTGGTCAGTTGTTAGGTTTGGCTAATTTGACAAGTAATGACACTGGTTCATTAAATTGCAACTTCTGTGTGTAAGCCCCACCCCCTCCCATCCCTCTCTTTTTCCCTTTCTCTTGAGATTCTGACATTTATGATCTTCTCTACTCAGTGGAGGGAAGGGAGGGAGAGAGAAAGAGAGAGAGGAGAGGAGTGAGAGGTGTATATGTTAGAAGAAAGATAGGTACATATTTGTGTTTCTATGACAGACAACTTGAGATGGGTGGAGCATGTGGGGGTGGTGGAACATTTGGGGGTGGGTGGAGCATGTGGGGGTGGTGGGACATGTGGGGGTGGGTGGGCAGGGTTCTGTGAATGGAGCATGTGGGGGGGTTAGAGCATGTGGGGATGGGTGGATTGGAGCATATAAGGGATGGTGGAGCATGGGGGATGGGTGGGAGCATATAAGGGTGGGTGGAGCAGTGTGGGGTGGGTGGAGGGCATATGGGGATGGGTTGGCGCATGTGGGTGTGGGTGGAGGATGTGGGGTGGGTAGAGCATGTGGGGGGGGTGGAGCATATAAGGTGGGGGGAGCATATGAGGGGATGGGTGGAGCATGTGGGTGGGTGGAGGATGTGGGGTGGGGTAGGCAAGTTGGGTGTGGGTGGAGCATGTGGGGGTGGGTGGAGCATATGGGGATGGGTGGAGCATGTGGGGGTGGGTGGAGCATGTGGGGTGGGTAGAAGCATGTGGGGGTGGGTGGAGCATATAAGGGTGGGTGGAGCATATGGGGATGGGTGGAGCATGTGGGTGTGGGTGGAGGATCCCCACTGAAAAAACCTTGCAAGATCTTACAAGGTCTTGCATGACTTCTCAGAAATTCCTTGCAAGTATCTTGCAAGAATATTCCTGCAAGATTCTTGTCAGATTCTTGTAAGAATCTTGCATGTTCTTATAAGAATTAGATGACAAATACTGATTAAGATATGCATGAATATTCTTGCAAGGTTCTTTGAAGGATTCTTACAAGAATTTTTAAAGATCTTACGTGCATTTTAAGTCGGATATTAGCAAGAAATCGTAAGTGTATTCTTGCATGATTCTTACAAGAATCTTTAAAGATCTTACGTGTATTTTAAGTCTGATATTAGCAGGAAATCGTAAGGGTATTCTTGCATGATTCTTACAAGATTCATACAAGAATCTTTAAAGATCTTACGTGCATTTTAAGTCGGATATTAGCAAGAAATCGTAAGTGTATTCTTGCATGATTCTTACAAGATGCTTGCAAGTATCTTTAAAGATCTTACGTGCATTTTAAGTCGGATATTAGCAAGAAATCGTAAGTGTATTCTTGCATGATTCTTACAAGAATCTTTAAAGATCTTACGTGTATTTTAAGTCTGATATTAGCAGGAAATCGTAAGTGTATTCTTGCATGATTCTTACAAGATTCATACAAGAATCTTTAAAGATCTTACGTGCATTTTAAGTCGGATATTAGCAAGAAATCGTAAGTGTATTCTTGCATGATTCTTACAAGAATCTTTAAAGATCTTACGTGTATTTTAAGTCTGATATTAGCAGGAAATTGTAAGTGTATTCTTGCATGATTCTTAAAAGATGCTTGCAAGAATCTTTAAAGATCTTACATGCATTTTAAAGTTCGGATATTAGCAAGAAAGCGTAAGTGTATTCTTGCATGATTCTTACGAGGGGATTCTACAAGAAACTTTAAAAGATCTTAGTGCATTGTAGTCGATATATAAGAAATCGTAGGGTATTGGCATATTCTTACAAGAATCTTTAAAGATCTTAAGTGTATTTTTAGCTGATATTAGCAAGGAAATCGTAAGAGTCATCTTGATGATTTCTACAAGATGCGTGCAGAATCTTTAAAGTCTCGTGCATTTACGTGGATATTAGCACGGAATCGTAAGTGTATTCTGAATGATTCTTCAGATCTTAAAGATATTACGTGTATTTTAAGTATGATTATTAGCAGGAAAATAGTAAGAGTAATCTTGCATGATTCTTACAAGATGCTTGCAAGAATAATTTAAGATCTTCATGCATTTAGTCGGATTATAGCAGAAAATCGTAAGTGTATTCTGCATGATTCTTACAAGATGCTTGCAAGAATCTTTAAAGATCTTACGTGCATTTTAAGTCGGATATTAGCAAGAAATCGTAAGTGTATTCTTGCATGATTCTTACAAGAATCTTTAAAGATCTTACGTGTATTTTAAGTCTGATATTAGCAGGAAATCGTAAGAGTAATCTTGCATGATTCTTACAAGATGCTTGCAAGAATCTTTAAAGATTTTACGTGCATTTTAAGTCGGATATTAGCAAGAAATCGTAAGTGTATTCTTGCATGATTCTTACAAGAATCTTTAAAGATCTTACGCGTATTTTAAGTCGGATATTAGCAGGAAATCGTAAGTGTATTCTTGCATGATTCTTACAAGATTCATACAAGAATCTTTAAAGATCTTACGTGCATTTTAAGTCGGATATTAGCAAGAAATCGTAAGTGTATTCTAGCATGATTCTTACAAGAATCTTTAAAGATCTTACGTGCATTTTAAGTCGGATATTAGCAAGAAATCGTAAGTGTATTCTTGCATGATTCTTACGAGATTCTTACAAGAATCTTTAAAGATCTTGCGTGCATTTTAAGTCGGATATTAGCAAGAAATCGTAAGTGTATTCTTGCATGATTCTTACAAGAATCTTTAAAGATCTTACGTGTATTTTAAGTCTGATATTAGCAGGAAATCGTAAGAGTAATCTTGCATGATTCTTACAAGATGCTTGCAAGAATCTTTAAAGATCTTACGTGCATTTTAAGTCGGATATTAGCAAGAAATTGTAAGTGTATTCTTGAATGATTCTTACAAGATTCTTACAAGGATCTTACGTGCTGTTAAGATCTGTTCACACCTGGATGACATGTGTAGTGCACTTGCATTGGAATAAAATATTTTTCAGTTTTAGTTGTTGTTTTTTAAAGATGTCTAAGTATAGCAGCAGTTCATCCAGTGATTACTCTGAGGATGAAGAAGTGATGTGTGTAAAGAAGAGGATCACCAAGGCAACAGCTAAGCTCAATGATTTTGTGCGAGTGAAGGAAAGTGCACAGAAGAGTAAGTTGTTTGTAACTTATACTACAGTAACCAGGCAGGATGTTGGAATCATAACTACTGATACATTTGCTGATTTTCCAGTAACTTCAACATAGTATAGCTATGCAATTAAAGTATCAGAAGAGTTTAAATTGACACTAACTTTAGCCATGGTTATCAGTTCACACAAAATTATGATTGCAGGGGAAGTCTTACTGAAATGCTGATTGATATTGTTCCCACAGGAATTAATATTGTCCCCACAGGAATTGATATTGCCCCACTAAATGGACTCTTGGTTTTAATACCAGGTAGTCCAATGGTCCAATGTAGAATATAAAAAAATATGACAAACACACTTTTGTAATAGGTATTTCATGAAGTATACTATTATATTATTGAACAAGGCTAGCCTATTTTAACATGATTAGGTTGGTTTTGAAACAATCTGGCCCGTTTTGAAACGGTCTAAGGTTGGGAATGGTCTGGCCAGAAAAACGGACCCCGTGTGATTAGCAATATTTTATAATCTGACATGTTCGCTGGACTAAAATGGAAGGGGAATGTATCAGGTGACTAAAATGGAAAGGAGAATGTATCAGGGACCATGTAATTAGCATTATTTTATAATCTGACATGTTCGTTTAAAAATAAGTAAAGTGTACTGATGAATCATTGTGAGTTTATTATTTAGCAGAGCACCACAATTCAAGGCGATTCCAGTAGTAGTTCATCTCGTATAGATCAGGTGTGTTATTTCAATGCAGCTTAATAAGAGTACTGTTTTGTGTGTTCGTACTTGTGCACTTCCATTTCAAATTATATAATTTATGTACTGTTTATAGTTTTAACAGCAGTTTGTTAAAATGGTTCGGAGTAAAACTTAATTTTGACCAGTTGTAGAGTGAAACCTCGCTAATCTGAAACTTATTCATTTTGATTGGAAGATCACAAAAACTCCAACATAACTTTTCCGGAGTCCAGAGTGTGATAGTATAAAATAGATAATTGCTAATCCATTTTTCCCCTTCATTTTTACTAATCTGGACAAGGTACTGGCCTCAAACCATTCGGATTAGCGAGTGTTTACTGCAATGACAATAACAGTAATTTCCTTGACACATTTCACATAGAGACAAAAGAGGGGTCCCATGTGAAACTGAACCAAACTATGAACTTTTCACTTGAAATAAGCAAATAAATTATGGATGCTTTAACGACACCCATGAAGCCTCTTTTATAGAAATCACTAGTTCTTCAACTTTGACCATGACTTGCCAGTTTTATATTTGAGGTACATTCAGGGCATTATTTAGAATTGTTGGTCTAATGTGTCACCGCAAGTTATTTTTGTATTACTACCCGTAATTTCTTCTTACCTTTGTTTTGGACAATAAGCAATCTTCTCTTCAAATTTCGAGTATTTCCGGGTGTGTTATAATATTATTTATTTTATCTGTGGTAATATCATCAATTTTATGTAATCCAGAATGACTATAACTTTTAACACTTTGTAGGATGATACAGTTCAAGGTGGTCCAAGTGTAGATGTAACTTCACTAATAGATCATTCTAACAAGGTGTGTTATTATTACTGTTTTGAGTCATGGCAAATCAATTTTGCACTTAATATAATATGCTTTAATTAAAGTGTGGTCAGAGCAGCAGTGGAAAACCATCACCCTTTAATCGAAGGCAAAGGATTAAGAAGGTGTGTATGTCGTCTGTGTGGTGTTGTAAATTTAAGTCTAGGAAATATATGAGTATAGTCTCTAGTTGATTGATGAGCTTTATTTAGAATGCTCATTTTAACTCACATAAAAATAATACATTTTGCTTGCAGGACCTACTTATTGTTATGGACAAGAAATTAGATTCCATAATTGGAAAATTAACAGATTTGGAGAACAAATTTACAAAAATGGAAAGTAAAGTACCCTCTTCAGCACCAAAGGTATGTTGGTGTCCAGTATACATAATAATGGACAGTCGGATTGATAAAAATGTATATAATTTAATGTTAGCAACTACCGCTATTGTATTAGTAATTAAAGCACAAAGCACACCACTTTATGAGAGGCATGGTGCATGACTGCTGAGCTGGACAATTTTTGGAAATAATAAGTCGCGCCCTGGTTTAACTCGCGCCCTTGAACAACTCACTACCTATGCTTGTGCCTGAAAATAATAGGCCGTGCGCGGCCTGTTCAAGGAAATACGGTATACAAGTCAACCAGCCTATAATCATCAAACACTTGGGCGATATTAGTCACTTCATAAGTGTGAATTCAAGAGATGGCTAATGATGACTTAAAACACTAAATCTGACCAGGGTTGAACAGAAATATAGTATTATTGCCTCCTGTAGTTTACCATTGGATGCATTTTATTGAAAAATTAGCATAAAATTACACCAAAAAATGACATTTTGTTAGCTTACGCTGACATTTAGCTTATAATCACATGATCCATGTCTTTGTAATAATTAAAATAACACCACAATCAAGTCATTCTGGCGTTGCCGGCTTTTCATCTCCGTTTATTATTGTGCATGGGAGGAAAGGGTCTGGGATCAGTAGTAATTTTGACCAGTTTATGTGATGTTGCTATTTTTGAGTGTATTAATAATGCACAAAACACTTGTCAGTAGTTGATATCCAAGGCACTATTTGGCAAAATTTACTATTCCTTAATTTGTTTGCAGACTACAACTGAAAATGACGACGATAATGAATATATAGTAAGTAGCAACTATATTGCAGAATTCATTGCTTACATTAGTTGCTATTACATCTTTAAAGGTTAATGGCATCAACATTAAGTGCATTCATGCCACCTCAGCATTGGCTTATGGCCGAATACTGCTAGACATTCTATTTGACAGGAAAGAACAGCAGCAGTCTGTCATGTTTAGCACTCCGAGGAGCACCAGGCCTGCATTAGAGTCCAAACAAGTGCAATTATTGATTAGTAAGTTTTTTTCAATTTTTATTGAACAAAACTATTTACCCTTTTTCTATCCACAGATTGTGTTCGCCAGAGGTTTACAGATTTAAACGAAAAAGAACTTATTCGAAATTTGAATAAAAAATGTAGAGACAGCGTTAAATTTTGCAAACTTTCAGACCAATAGTTTTGTAGTTTACTCATTGACATTTGCTAGTTTTGTTTATTTTTATTATTAATATTTACATGCCATTAATGGAGTTTTTGTGTTAAGTATGTACTTGAGAAATTTCATGCTGAGTAAGAGTCTTGCAAGGTCCGGCAAGAGTCTTGCAAGGTCCGGCAAGAGTCTTGCAAGGTCCGGCAAGAGTCTTGCAAGGTCCGGCAAGAGTCTGGCAAGAGTCTTGCAAGAAATCATGCATGATTCTTGCACCGGCAAGAATCTTGCAAGATCCGGCAAAATTCTTGCAAGGTTAGCAAGATTCTTACAAGGATCTTGCATGATTCTTACGAGGATCTTGCATGATTCTTACGAGGATCTTGCATGATTCATACGAGGATCTTGCATGATTCTTACGAGGATCTTGCATGATTCTTAAGAGGATCGTGCATGATTCTTACAAGGATTTGCATGATTCTTACGAGGATCTTGTATGATTCTTACGAGGATCTTGCATGATTCTTAAGAGGATCGTGCATGATTCTTACGAGGATTTGCATGATTCTTATGAGAATCTTGCATGATTCTTACGAGGATCTTGCATGATTCTTACGAGGATCTTGCATGATTCTTATGAGGATCTTGCATGATTCTTACGAGGTTCTTGCATGATTCTTACGATGATCTTGCATGATTCTTGTAAGAATCATGCAAGATATGTTAAAAAAATCAGGCAAGTTCATGCAAGAATCTTGCAAGATCCGGCAAAATTCTTGCAAGGTTAGCAAGATTCTTACGAGGATCTTGCATGATTCTTACGAGGATCTTGCATGATTCTTACGAGGATCTTGCATGATTCTTATGAGGATCTTGCATGATTCTTACGAGGACTTGCATGATTCTTACGAGGATCTTGCATGATTCTTACAAGGATCTTGCATGATTCTTGTAAGAATCATGCAAGATATGTTCAAAAATCAGGCAAGTTCATGCAAGAATCTTGCAAGAAATCATGCATGATTCTTGCAAGGTTCTTGATAAGAAATCATGTAAGATCATGC